>VTLG01016623.1_pt1 | contig 22595 bp, 29 predicted proteins | sample 4694571 | NCBI WGS metagenome assembly VTLG01 (sample SAMN12604809, study PRJNA352737) | marine metagenome | biome: ENVO:00000447; feature: ENVO:00000209|ENVO:00000569|ENVO:01000036; material: ENVO:00002151; isolation source: viral sequences binned using virsorter ...
ATTTGTGCTCCTCTGGGACCTCTGAGTAACTTACATTAAGGATATTTGTATCCGCATGGCAACTATCAATCGTAAATAAGTATTTACCATAGTACCATTTCTTTGATGGTGCAAGATATTTACAACGCTCTCCTAAATTCTTTTTTTCTATTACTGTAATGTGGTAACTAAAACAATCCCACAATTCTAGTTCTTCTAATTCGAGATTAAGCTTAATATCAGGAGAATTAACAAAAGCACTAATAGGGAGCTTATCATATAAAGCACCATATTCCGGCAGATACGTTTCAAAGTAGAGCGATCTGCCTTGGATTGACTTAACAGATATCCAAACACCTTCTACAAGTTCTCCATGTCCTTTCTCATGATCATATAAATACTCCTTTTTAACGTATACCTTAATTGGTGGTAGATTTGCTACTAGAAACGCCATTCCCTCTCATATAATGTTTATGTGGCTCATATTTTAACCATTTTAGTAGTTTTTTCCAGTATTTTCGCATGTCCTTGTATAAAATGGGACTCTAGCACTACGAATGAGTGCTAAAGTCCACCGAGATGAAATGAAGTTGAGAACTATATGTGTACATTATGTGGACAAAATACGCAAGAAAAAAATGCTTGACACGATTTTCAGCATTTTGAGGTTAAATAAATGTTCCTATTGACAACATTTGTCCTTGTTTTGTTCATACTAATATGCTATAATAGGTCATACGAAAGAAGAGTATGTCAATTGCAATTGATATATCCTCCTGGCTGAACAACAATCGCAAAGTTGTAAGGCATAGGGCACCGGTAACAATGTCCAAATGGATTAGGGACTGGAGTTTTAGTTCTGAAGTACTCGTTAAGTTTAGGAAACTTGATTTGTCGGGAAAAGGTTGAGGGTGACCACAAGATAATCCCTCGGAGGCTTTTGTATTATGAGATTGAGATGATAGAGAAATTATTAAATATGTTAAGTATTAAGAGATTTGAAGAGTGGATTAATAAATCCAAAACAGGTGATAAGGTTACTTACTACCGTGGATATATTATGGCTCCACATTTACAAAAATTCTCACCTACTACAGATGAGAGACGTGTTAATAGTTTAAAAAAACGCGTTCAACATGCATATAATCACAATCTCGTTACACTTGTGCAAAGAAGGCACGGTGATCTTGATTATGAATATATAGCAGTGAGGATTTGATGTGGACATTATTTTGGTTTTTATTAGTACCAATTAAAATAAGTATATTAATATTAATTTTAGGGATGATAATATGATTGGATGGTTGATTGGAAATGTAATTTGGATTGTAGGACTAGTTGTTGTTGCATCCTGGTTACTTAAGAGTTGTGGTTTATCATGAGTCCGTTTGATGATTGGGTAATGGACCACTACGAAAAAATGTGGGAAGAACAAGGTGAAGAACAAGAAGAACCAACGGAGGATGAAGTATGACTTTAATAGAAACTTTTTTATTTGGTGTATGTTTAGGTGCACTATGTGCTGTATTTTTTTATGTGGGATGGAAAATGGGCATACAAAATTATTTAAAACGTGCACGTGAGCACGTTGAAAAGTATGGTAATAAACTATGGTAGACACACCGGAGGAAAAAAAATATATAGCCGAGCGTGATAAGTTAAGAAAAGAAGAACCACGCAAATGGGACCACATACAAAAAGAGCGTGATAAAATACGCGAGAAGAAGGCGTCCCAGGCCCTTGCTGATGCAGAAGCAATTAAAGAATTAGATTATACACCACCAACAGTAACATTTGAACAACCACCTGAAGGCACAGAAATAGGTGGCATGAAATCTTTTCATGTTGAAAAGGGTGAAGAAAAAAATACATATGAGATTACAACTAAGCGTGAAATAACTTTTACATATATGATTCGTGCAAAGAATGAAGAAGATGCAATGATTCGCACACTTGGGTTTGTAAGCAAGGATGGTAGTGGACAACGTGAGGATGTTAAACGCCCAATGTATTCAAGTAGACCATTTATACGTGAGTGGATTGATAAAATAAAGAAGGTAGGATGAGCGAAGAATTAAAAATAAAATTTGATATATATCAACCATTTGGCCCAAGTATTTTAAGAACCACATTACCACAACAATTTGTTAATTTATTAAATGCTGAAGCTGATCGTATATTGCATGATGAAAAGTTAAGTAAGGAACATGATTGGTCACATAATTTAGCAGGTAATGTTAAACAAGAAGTTGCAATTTTACCTACTAATATTCCAAATTTTTGTGAATTTCTTGCGGCAATGTCAAAGCAATATTTTATAAATACTATTAAATCAGATCCGGTTGAAAATAGTAAAGTTTCATTTAGAGCATGGATTGTATCACAGTACGCAGGTGATTTTAATCCTATGCATATACATGATTCAAATTTATCTGGTGTTGCATTTTTAAAAGTACCACCAAAATTTGATGAAGAATATGAGAAAGAGGATCATCACAAAACAGCTGGGTGTTTAGAGTTTCTTGGATCAATGCCAAATCATTTTGCTAATCATAGTTATTTAGTTAAACCAAAAGTTGGAGATTTTTATTTATTTCCTTCATGGCTTACACACCAGGTGTATCCATTTAGGTCAGAAGGTGAGCGACGTTCGCTTGCATTTAATATACATTTTACATTTGATGCGCCAGTGAAAGGAGTTGATGTATGAAAGAATTAACAGATGCAACGAGGCAAATGAATCAGATTCTTCATCAGTGTGAAGAGGATGGTGATACTTTTGATACAACATTAAATAAACTTAGTAGAGTTAAAGTACACGGTGTTATATTTCCTACACTTATGTTAATGGAAATTATAGATAAGTTTGCTGAAGGGTATAAAGAACGACAGAAGAAAATTGAAATACCAGCAAGTGAAGAAGAATTACAGAAGAAGTATGCTAAGGCATCAGCTAATTGGAATAGTAAACTTAACTAATGGAAAAAAAAGTAAAAATTGGATATCAAGATATAGTTATAGAGCGTGAGACATCCACGTTTCAGAAGCAATCTGATTGCTACGGTGAATATGACCACCGTAAGAATAGTATTACTATTCAAAATGGGTTATCACCGCTTGATGAGGCTAATACATTGCTGCATGAAATAATACATGGTATAGCGTATATTAATTCACTAACGCAAAGTGGAGAGCCACTAGATACGGAGAATAAAGAAGAAGTGGTTGTTAATACGCTCACCAATGGCCTTGCCCAGGTGTTTAGAGATAACAAGTGGCTACTTCCATATTTCAAGGATAAATTTAAATAATGCAGACATATGAGATTAATTTGTGGCTTGATAAAAAGATTATTGAGAAGATTGTTAAGCAATTTGAAAAGGATGAAGATGTATTAGATTATATTAAAGATAATTTTGATACTGATCCAGATCCAGAATTTCCTGCATTAGATCCAGAGCGTGGATATGTAAGACCTAAAGCTTCTAAATACATTATTACATGGGCTAAGGTTCATACATATATAAGGAAGAAAGGACCAACACGAATTGAGTTAACTGATGATGAAAAAGAAATACAGAAGACATTAGAAGCATCAATTACGAAGGAAGCAATTGATGAATGGGGTAAAAATGAAATGTTACGTGAAGTAAGAAAAGATTATTGGAGTCATCCGGATGCAAAAGGCCTCGAAGAAAAAAGATAAACAAGGACTCACACCTCGTCAAATGGAGGTGTATAATCTCATCAAGGATTATATTAACGCAAATAATTTTGCCCCGTCGTATGAAGAGATAAAACAGCTTATGGGCTCGAGGTCCAAGGCCCATGTGCACGCTTTTGTACATCAATTAATTAGAAGAGGATGGATAGGAAGAGGAAATGGCAGAAATCGGTCAATTTATATTTTGTAATGTGGCACTACTAGTGGTATATTTGCTCAAAAGTTTTTTTTATTTTGTTACCGGGGACCAAACTGGTGCCACAGTGACACAATTGGTGATTAAACTATATAATTCAATGACTTATGTTGTGGCACCTATGTGTCACTACTCTAGACGACGCAAGGCACTTTTTTGTTTTTTAGAAAATAAAATGAGTAAAAACTCAACTATATTGCGGGTTATAGCATGGTAGATAAAAGATTAAGAGGTGACACAAGTAGTGCCACAAATATGTCAAAAAAGTATCCAATCAGAGCTGATGGATTGACTGATAAACAACGTGTGTTTGTTAAGATATATTCTGAGAATGAGGGTAGATTGACTCCAACAGAATGTGCAAGGCAAGCTGGGTATAATGAAGATAGTGCTAATGTGAGAGCATCAGAATTATTGAATGGTAAAAGATACCCAAAGGTTGTAGAAGCTATTATTCAAAGAAGAGCTGAAATAGAGAAAACACACGAGGTAAAATTAAATAAGCATGTACAAGAGTTGGCTAGACTGCGTGAAAAGTCTCTTTCTGAAAAGTCTTATTCTGCTGCTGTTAATGCTGAGCGGTTGCGGGGGCAAGCTGCAGGATTGTACATCGATAGAAAAGAAATCAGAACGGGTTCTATTGACTCTATGTCTAGAGAAGACGTTTTAAAGCAATTAAAAGAGTTAGGATTAACAGGTGAGTTTAAAGAAGAAGGAAATAAAACTATCATTCAAGTCGAAGAGAAATCCAGTAGCGAAGGACCTAAAGACATCACGCCAGTGGAGTCAGAAGATAGTAAAGAACAAGAAGAAGTATGACCGTAAAGACGGAAACAAATTTTTGGAAGACTTTAAAAACATACTTAGAGGGTGGTAATTATATTGTTTCACGCCTTGAAAGTTATGTTACGCCAGGATTCCCAGATTGCTTAGTATTTCATAAGGATACAGGTTTCTTTACACTTGAGTTAAAAGTGCTGGGAAGTAATAATAAAGTGACCCTATCTCCGTTTCAAATTGCTTGGAATATGCGTCATGCATTGGCAGGAGCACCATCTTACATCCTGCTTAGCCAGCCTGTCAGTGGCACAGTCAAATTGTTTCACGGATGTAAAACCAAGGACCTCGGCGAAAACAACGCGTTTAATGTACCCGGGTTATACGAAGGAAGTCTCACGGACCTCGATTTTGTCAAACTCCTCAAACTCCCAAACTCCCTATAGTTTAAATCTTCTTGGTCCAAGGGCCACGGTCCTGGAGCTGGCGGGCGCCCGGCGCGCAGCTGAGCCTCCTGTCAAGTTCAAACTCCCAAACTCCCTATAAACTCTACCTTTTCCGTGGAGCTCGCATCACGCTGCTGAATCCCGGGCCCTGGATGCAGCCAGTCATGCTGGTTGGAAAGTTATCCACAATTAATTTAAACTAATTGTAGATTTCGTGATTCGGAAATGTTATAATAAGACAATTCATTAAGAATTAGAAATGGAGTTACTATGGATAAAGATTTAATTCATGTCTTGGAAAAGATTGCCAATGGCATTGAAGAAAGCAACGATATATTAAATAGGATTGCGAATCACTATGATGGGGTTGTTCCTGTTATGACACGTAATGCAAATCGTGTGGAGAAAGCACACATGGAAGTTGAAGAAGATAATCGAAGTCCTTTGGACAAGATGTATGAAGGTTTGTTTAAGCCACAAGAAAATTAACCCATAGGTTTGGGGAGCTCAAACTCCCCAAACTCCCTAGTGGATAACCTGTGGATAACCTGTGGATAAGTTCGCCCGGGGCCCGCGGGACAAAACTCCCAAACTCCCAAACTCCCTTATGTAAAAATCGCAGAAGTCTGGGGTTTTTGTTCCAGCTGAGTTGCCCGGCGCGCGCGCCGGGAGTTCCCTCCGTTACCTTTGGAATAAAAGGTAGGAAAAGTGGGAAAATATTTAGCCCGGGACTTGACTTCCGGATCCAGGATGCGTATATAACAGGATGCAGCAGGAGATGCTGCAGCTAGAAAGAAGAAAGGATTAGAATGGACTGAATACTTGGATTACTGATACCTATCAAGTGGGTCGTGATAGTCATGGTCCTATACTTTGTGGTCTCATCAGTGTTTTAAACTCCCTAAACTCCCTTAAACTCCCAAACTCCCAATGAACCATTTTGCGTGGTCCGTGGAGCTGGGCCTGTAACGCACCGGGCGCGCCGGGAGTTTACTTCAGAGTTTGGATTCGTAAATTAGTTATCCACAAGAAATGTGAAAGAGAGGTTGAGATGTCATGCATTTGATGATATAATAAGATTAAGAATGAGACCTGTAAGATAGCTACTTACGAAGCTAGGATATATGAGAGAGTCGCCTAGTCATTCTACTAGTTTGAGGCAAGATAAACGGTGTTAATCGGCTCTTGCCTCAAAAAGAGATGGTAATGGAGTTTAGTCCTTGCTCGGTTGGCCAGTAGTCCGTTCTAAACTCCCAAGCTCCCCAAACTCCCAAACTCCATAACAAATATAATTGATTTAGTTGTCCACCTGCTGCCCGGGCGTTGCCTCCTTCAGGAGATGCTGATGTCAAGGCATAAAAAAAGGGCGAATTAAATTCGCCCTTTGTTGAGATTAAGTTATTAGAAAGAGGTTTAACTTAACCCCAATCTTTTCATTATGTATCCAACGTCAGATTGTAAGTGCTTTAATAAGTCAGTTGATTGAACATCATCATCTTTATTTATAGCAACCCATTCAACGACTGAATTACATAAAACACCACAGATTAGTTTCCAATCTGCTGATGTTTTTTCTGGTACTTTAGCATTAATCAAGTCATCTAACTCTCCTGTTGCTTTCTTGTCTTTAACCAATTCCACTAATGACTCCATTAATGGTTGGATATTGACGTTGTTCATAGTAATTAAATCTTTTGCCATTTTATACTCCTGCAAAATAATAGTTTGAACATCTGTCACTAAATGCACAGATAATAATAGTGAAGTAGTAAATGGCGATTATCATCGCCACAAACACAGTAAATTCTAGTATTAATTTGAAGTATCTCATACTTCTTGTCCATTGATTTTAGTAATAGTTAATGGATTAATATTAGCCCAACGTCTATGTTGAGGTAGTAAGCCATTACCAACACGATAAGCAAGAACATAATCATTATGTTCTTTAACATTGGTTGGAACAGGATTGTTGGTATGTCGCCAAGCAAATCCACCTAGTATTCCTCTTTTAATTTTAGAAATACTACCAGCATTATTAACCCATTCGCAAGAAAAGAAACCCATACCTACTTTTCTTTTGAATTCTGATTTAGTCATATTTACCTCTTTCTATTTCTATCTACCTTGTATCATAGCTAGAAAATAAATGTTGTTGTATTATTGCAACAATGCACATTAGTTGTGGATATCCTGTGGATAACTTTCGCCCGGGTGCGACACTTTGTCGCGCGGCATTTTGTCGCAGGCGCCCGGGCATCCTACGCTCGCTTGCGCTCGCGCCCGCTAAACTCCAAGACCTGCGCAAACGACGGGGGGCAACCCCCCTTTTTTCCTAAAGCATGCTTTATTTTTGTTTGGGTAAGTCTGAGGGTGACAATCATGTATAAAAACGTTATAAGGTACCCTACTTAAAAAATTTTTAAAAAATGGAAACCGTTTCTAAATTAGAATCACTAGATACGAATACACTGAAGTTGATTCTTAAAAACAAGCTGGAAGAAAAGCGTGAAAAAGCGCAAGGTGACTTCCTTACTTTTGTTAAGACAGTTTGGCCTGAATTCGTAGAAGGTAAACATCATAAGATATATGCAGAGAAGCTAAATCGTATTGCGAGTGGTGAACTTAAAAGACTTATTGTCAATATGCCACCAAGACATACAAAATCAGAATTTGCATCAAATTTATTTCCGGCGTTCTTCATGGGCCGTCATCCAAAAGCCAAGCTCATTCAAACAACACACACGGGAGAATTAGCAATCAGGTTTGGACGTAAGGCAAAGAACATGATAGAATCAAGTGAATATGAAAAAGTTTTTCCTCACGTTACCCTCGCTGCTGATTCAAAAGCTGCTGGGCGTTGGGAGTCTAATCATGGTGGTGAGTACTTTGCTGCTGGTGTTGGTGGTGCTATTACTGGTCGTGGTGCCGATTTACTTATTATTGATGATCCTCATTCAGAGCAAGATGCTCTTTCGCCGAGTGTCCTAGAATCACATTACGAGTGGTATACTTCTGGTCCACGTCAGCGTTTACAACCTGGCGGTGCCATAGTAATCGTAATGACAAGATGGTCTATTAAAGACCTCACTGGTAAATTGCTCGAGGCCCAAGGCAAAGATGATATGACAGATAAGTGGGAAGTAGTAGAGTTTCCTGCAATTATAAATGATAAACCTATGTGGGGTAATTTTTGGACCATGAAAGGTTTACTTGGTGTCAAGGCATCTATTCCCTTAACCAAGTGGCAAGCACAATGGATGCAACAACCAACATCCGAGGAAGGTGCACTTATAAAACGTGAGTGGTGGAAGAAGTGGGAAGATAAGAAGATTCCAGAATTACAATATATTATTCAATCATATGATACCGCATTCAGTGCAAAAGAGACAGCTGACTATTCAGCTATTACGACGTGGGGTATATTTACGCCACAAGAAGGTGGTAAACAAAGTATTATATTATTGGATGCTAAAAAAGGTAGGTGGAATTTTCCTGAACTAAAAGCAAAGGCACAAGAGGAATATAAGTACTGGGAACCAGAGGTTATATTGATCGAGGCCAAAGCGTCCGGGTTACCACTTACACATGAATTACAGAAAGCTGGAATACCAGTTATTAACTTTACACCAAGCAAAGGAAATGATAAACATTCAAGAGTGAATAGCGTGGCACCGCTATTTGAATCTGGGGCAGTATGGGCACCCACAGAAAGACGTTGGGCAGAGGAAGTCATAGAGGAATGCGCCGCATTTCCTTTTGGCGATCACGATGACTATGTGGATAGTACGACACAAGCGTTAATGCGCTACCGTCAAGGCTACTACGTAGAACTGAAGGATGACTTTAAGGACGAACCAACGAATGGACGAAGAAAACAATACTATTGATTTGGAAAAAGCTTATCTAGAAGCTCTAGATAATAATGATAACGCACGTCTATCTGTTATTTCAAAATTAATGCAAGCAGAGGACCAAGGACTTGCTGGCAGTGATGCGTGGCGCGAGGCTTCACAACGTGGAAATCCTAATTATGGTGATGGATTTTTAACAAGTGCCGTTCCTGGAGTTGTAAGTTCAGTTGTTACTGATACTTTAGGCGCTGTTAATGTTTTAAATCCACTATATGTAGGCGAAGGTGAGTCTGAAGATTATGGTCCAATAAATTATTTTGGAGACGTTTTTTCTGGAGCAATCAGTGGAAAAACACCTAAGGGCGAAATGTTCATTTCCAATGAAGATATTATGGCCAATCCTAATCTTAAAGAATGGATAGAAAACACACAGCAAATAATGCAACAAAATGCTGCTGAACAGCTAGATAAGTTCAGAGAAGATAATAACTTATTTTCTAAAGAAAAATATGATGAATTTGTAACTAACGCTACTATAGCAGAGGCGGAAGGTCCAGAATATGATTTGTGGAGAAAATTAATTAACCAACATGAAAATTCACAACCTTACATAGCTGCAGAAAATGGAATTATAATTAGGGATGATTTATTACCTCCAATTAGTATGGATGTAGATCCTAAATTTACAGACAAAGGGGATTTATCTTTACCTTATGCAGGTTTATTTGGATATAATGATGAAGGCGAGTTTGTAATGAAACGCCCTTCCATGTTTAGATTTACTGATGAGTTAACACGCGGAAAAGAAGGATCTAAATTGTTAGAAGCAACAGAAGATTATTTATACCCTAATATTAATGCTAGATTTTCTTATGGAGATAAGCCAGCGGAAACACTTGGATATATGGCAGGTCAATTTGCACCTAGTGGAAGAATGCTTTATAATTTAGGTAAAAGCGGCGTTACAGCTGCTACTAGAGGAACAAAAGGTATTATTAATTATTTAACAGGTAAAAATGCAAAAGTTTTAGACGATATAAATTATTCCAAAATAGAACCTTATCTCGATGAAGGTATTGGTACTTTAATAGAATGAACACACGCGCAAAAGTTTTAAATCCTATTATTGATGTTGTAGACACTGGTGTTGATCTTATTAAAGGTAATAAAAAACAAACACTAGAACCTGTGGATTATTCGCTTACTTCTATTGACGAATTAACAGCACCAGTTACCAAGGTAGATGATACAGAATTAAGTGATTTTCAAAGATTATATTCAATGGAAGGAGAGACTATAACGCCGTCTCCTTTTACTTTTGACCGTCAAGGTAATATATCAGCAGAAGCACTAAAATTAGAGCAAAGAGGATTTAAAAAAGATAATAGAGGAAAAATTTACCCCGCTGATTGGTTACAACAAAAAGAAAATAAGAATTGGCGTGTAAAAGATGAATATGCCGGAATTAAATTTGATCTTAACATGGAGAATGGACTCCCTGTTTCTTATAAAGTTGATTATACAAGCAATAAGGATAAGTTTCTTAGAGATCTTTTATTAGACCCTATAGAAGGTCCAAAAACAAAAACTATGAATCAGTGGGAGTTACAAAGTCATTTAAAAAATAAGTATGGAGTAGATATAAATGTTGGAGCTATATCCAGAATGAGAAGTAAAACAAATATGCTTTCTCCTCTGGGAGATTTTCAAAAATCATTAAAAGAAATGAATTTTACTGAATTTTTAAAAACACACCCTGGAATAAACAAACTGTCCGCAGAAGAGATTTATAATTTAAATCATCCAATAATAAAAAAGTATAGGGAAATATCTGCATTGAACGATCGTTCTTATGATGAAGCTATTAAACATATAGGCCAAACACGCACTGATCTTGGAATTGGACCAGATAGAAGTGTGATTTCAGCAAAACTTTGGGAATCAGGAAAAATGGAAAATGTGAAAGGAGCTTTATTTCATAAAGATAATAAAAATGTATCGGACGCACTTACAAAATTTTTTGAAGCAGATCCTAACCGTGTAAATCTTAGTAATAAGGTTGTAGCTGAAGCAATTGAAAAAGAGATTCCTGGATCAATGGATCTTATGTCAATGAAGAGTGGTTGGATGTCCGGAGGAGTAGACTTCAAGCGTTTGGCGGTATGGCGCAAAGATAAAGGATTTTCTATACCAAGTAAGGATAAACAAAAAATTGAAGGAGCAGTCCATAAAAGAATTAAAGCTAATCCAATACTTACAGAAAAACTAAATTTTCAAACGGAAACAATTGGCCCTAATGGTGAAATTATTTTATCAAGAAAACCTAAAGATCTTTACACTCATCCATCAGGAAAAACTGAAATGTTGCCTGATGGAACAATTGTTCCAAAAGAAAGTACTCTAATTGTCCAGGCGCACGCTTATGGAAGTGGTTCAATTATTAATCCAGTAAGTTTAGATCAAATTAAACGTAAGGATATTTTTTTTCCGCCTGAAGTTAGAGATCTTACTGAAGCACCTCAATTCTTTTTAACAAAAGGTTTAAATAGTACACACAGAGGATATGAAAATAGTTTAACAAAAAATTTAATTAAAAAATATAATCTTTTAGGGTTTGATTTTAAAGTTACAAAACAAGATAAAAATGGATTTGGTATTGATGGCGAATGGACAGGATCTCTAAATACAAAATTAGGAAATAATGCTAAAGCTGAATTACAAAGATTAGATAATTTAATAAATGATGATATAAAAAGATTGGAGAATATAGATGCTTATAGTTTATTCTATAATCCTGTAACAAACAAGGTTGTAACTTATGGAAAACCTTTACATGAAATTCCTAATCTTACTAATTTAATACAGTCAGCTAAGACAAAAAAGAAAATGCCTGATATTACGTTGTCGTCAGGAGAAATTGAAGCAGGGATAACAAAGAAAAATACAGGTGGACTTGTTCGTCCAAACATGGCATTAGGAGGAGAGATGGCACAATATACACAAATGGAATCCGTAGTTCCTGACCTAAATCCAGATGAGGCGGAAATGCAGCTTGCAATGAGTTTTAAGAACCCATTTAAGCTGAAAAAAACACCTCCACTTATTGATGATGTGGATACGACTTTAAAAATCTCGGACCAAGGCCCAGGAACAGCAAAAACAGCAACACAAACCCATAAAGTTGATGCTGGTGTAGGCTCAGACTCTATTTTTTATCTAAAATCTGACATGGAATTGGCAAATGCAGTCCAAAATAAGATGACACCGCAGCAATGGCTTGGTTATTTGACCAAAAAAGGCGTTTCTCCAACCGAATTAGACGAATTTGGGCTTAAAAACCTACTTTATAACATGGGTGGATGGGATGAAGGCACTAAAAAGTGGACAAACAACAAAGCAATCTCAAAATCAGACCTAATTGCGGCATATAAGAACGAAAAACCATTAATTACCTATAAAATTCATCAAATTGAGCCTTTTGAGAAAGGTGTAAAAGATTTTGTCAGTTTTTTAACTAAAAGAAAGAGTGGTGGGTCATATTACCACGGTGAAACCGCAATGGATGATGTTCGTGGTCTTTTAAACAAGCCACAAGATATTGCAGGTGATACTCTTCGTTTAAGACTATCAGAAACACTAAAAAATGTTAGTGATCTTAAAAAAGACTGGCCAACATCAGAAAAAGCTATAATTGCCGATATTAACAAAACATTTAAGCAATTTTACGGAATAGATGATGTAGTTAAAAATGGTATTCCAGAAGGAATGAAAATTCCGTTTTATTCAAAAAATTTACTAGATCGCTTCAATCGTCTTCGAAAAGGAGAAGGATTTTACTTTGCAAAAGGAAAAAATGTAAAACATGAAGGTACACAGTTCATGCCTGGAGGAACCGGGTATGTAGAGATACCTTTTACCTATAATCCTAATCCAAAAGGTAAAAGAGCTAATGAACCAGGATTTACGTTTGGTGAAGGGCATTTTACAAATCCTGAAGGCAATAATCCTGTATTCTGGATGCGTGCATCAGAGCGTACAGATGAACAAGGAAATCGAATACTATTTATAGAAGAAATTCAATCTGATATGCACCAGAAAGTAAAGCAGAAGCCAGATACGTTTTCTTATGCTAAAAGACATGACACCCCTGGAATGGTAGATAGAAATATGGCATTAAAGCAAATAGATAATTTAAAATTAGAACTAGGCAAAGTAACTGATCAAATTGATAAGATTACAGGACACACAGATCCATCTGCAGCTACTATTATGGAAAGATTAAAAGTTAAGCGTGAAGCAATTCGTAACCAACTATCAGAGCTACAAAATTCAATACAAGAAGCTGCAAAAAAGGATGATTCACTATTTCCTGAAGGACCATTTAAAAAATCAGAAAACCAAACTAAAATAGCATTAAAAACAGCAATTAATCTTGCAACAAAAGAAGGATTTGATGGCGTGGCAATTATCACTGGAAAAGCAAAAAATAAGTTTGCGAACGCGTCTGGTGAGGTAGCGAAAGGAAATCTTGGATTTTATGATCAAATTGCTGTAAAAGCTATGAAGAGCACTGCAAAAAATTTAGATCTTGATTTTTCTGCTACAAACATTAAAGATGGTGAAGGAAATACATGGGCAAAAATCCCCGTAATAAATTTAAAGGAATCAACAATCAACACATCCGTAGATATGTATAAAGCGGAAGGTGGTTACATCCACCGTCCATCTTTTGTTGATGTTATTCCTACACTATGATAGGATGAAATAATGGCAAAACCAAAAACAAGACCCGTTTCAAATAGTACTATAGAAAAAGCAATTGACGCATTAGCGTCTGCTGGAGTTGATATTGGCGCAAACGAACGTGCAGTTGATATTGAAGTTCCTGATGAAAGAACAGTGAATTTTGAACCTGATGTTGATATTAATGAATTACCAGATGGTGGTGCAGATGTAAATTTTGATCCAAACGCACCTATTGATAAATCACAAATTGCATTTGGTGATAACTTAGCAGAATACATTGAAGATAATGATTTACAGAAATTATCTAATGATTTGATTGCATCATATGAATCAGATAAATTTTCAAGAAAAGATTGGGAAGATACTTACACTAAAGGATTGGATATGCTTGGATTTAAGTATGAAGATCGTACACAGCCTTTCCAAGGTGCAAGCGGCGTTATTCACCCACTATTAGCAGAATCCGTTACACAATTTCAAGCACAAGCATATAAAGAATTATTACCACCAGGTGGACCAGTTAATACAGAAATAGTTGGTGAAATTACACCTGAATCAGAACAACAAGCTAAACGTGTAAAAGATTACATGAATTATCAAATTACACACATTATGAAAGAATACGATCCAGATATGGATCAATTATTATTTTATTTACCATTATCCGGTTCAGCATTTAAGAAAACATATTATGATGCGGCATTACAACGTGCTGTTTCAAAATTTGTATCTAGTGAAGATTGCGTTGTTAATTATATGGCATCATCTTTAGAAGATGCAATACGAATAACACATGTAACAAAGGTTGATGAAAATACATTACGTAAACAACAAGTAGGTGGATTTTACCGTGATGTACCTATTACATCCGGTTCAGTTTCAACATTAGATGATACAAAGGATAAAATTGACGAGCTCCAAGGATCAAGTGATGGTTCAGCTGGAGATGATGAACACGTTCTTTTAGAAATGCATGTTAATGCAGATGTTCCAGGGTTCGAGGACCAAGATGGAATTAAACTTCCATATATTATAACAATAGATCAATACTCAACTAAAGTTCTTTCCATTCGAAGAAACTGGGATGAACAAGACCAATTAAAAAATCGCGTAGATTATTTTACACACTACAAATTCCTCCCAGGATTAGGCTTCTATGGATTTGGCCTAATACACATGCTTGGAGGGTTATCGCGAACAGCAACAAGTGTTTTGCGGCAGTTAATTGATGCTGGTACACTCGCTAACCTTCCAGCAGGTTTTAAATCACGTGGTATGCGTATACGTGACCATGATGAACCTTTACAGCCTGGTGAATTTAGAGATGTTGATGTTACAGGACAATCAATAAAAGAATCTTTATTACCACTTCCATATAAAGAACCTTCGCAAGTTTTATTTGCACTATTAGGTTTCTGTGTTGATGCAGGTAAATCATTTGCAGCAATAGCAGATATGAAAATGGGTGAAGGTAATGAGCAGAATCCAGTAGGAACTACATTAGCGCTATTAGAGCGTGGAACAAAAGTAATGAGCGCAATTCATAAAAGATTGCATTACGCACAAGGTGTTGAGTTTAATTTACTTGCACGTTGCTTTAAAATGTTTCTTCCACCAGAATATCCTTACATGGTGCGTGGTGGAAACAACATGATTAAGCAACAAGATTTTGATGATCGTGTTGATATACTACCTATATCTAATCCAAATATATTCTCAATGTCACAACGTGTTATGTTGGCACAACAGCAATTGCAATTAGCAATGGCTAATCCAGCTTTACATAATATTCGTGAAGCATATAGAAGAGTTTATCAAGCATTAGATGTTGATAATATAGATGCATTATTAAAACCAGATCCAGATCAACCACAACCTATGAGTCCAGCGATGGAAAACTCACTTGCTATGAGAGGTACACAACCAAAAGCGTTTCCACAACAAAATCATAGATCACATATGGATGCGCACGGTGAATTTGTAGCAACACGTATGGTGCAAATCAATCCGCAGTTATATGCAATGATGGAAGGACATATATTAGAACATATTGCACTTGTTGCAGCATTACAGGTTGAAGAAGAAATGAAACAACAAACACAACAGATTCAACAAATGGGCCAACAGGCACAACAAAATCCACAAATGGTACAACAGATGCAAGCAGCAGCACAAGAATTACAGAATCAAAAAGAATCACGTGTTGCTGAACTAGAAGCTGAAATGGTTGCTGAAATGGCTAAGAGAGAAAAAGCAGCAATGGAAGATAACCAAGATCCACTTGTTCGATTAAAACAACAAGAAATTGATCTTAAAGCGGCTGAAATGAACATGAAAGGCGAAGCAGAAGATAATAAAATTATGGCTAATATTGGTATAGAAGCTGAAAAACTTGATCTTGAACGTGATAAGTTAAAAAGTGGAATGCAGCAAACTATTGTCAAAGAAGGATTTAATGCTATAAAAGAGTCTAATCAAGAGACAATTGATGAGATAAAAGAAAACATGCAAACTTTACGTGAAGATAAAAAACTTCGTAGTGCAGAAAAAGTTGCATCAATGAACGCAAGATCGAGGTCAAATGGACGAGCAGATAAAAATAATAAATAAAGCTATGGAGTCTTTAGAAAAGACTGCAAGAGGCGAGATTAAAAAAGATGAAGATAAGTTGCTTGTTGCAAGTGCCTTAATGGCAGTAACAAGAAATTTGTATGTCGAAGCAATTGGTGCTGATGATACAGCCCAAGTGTTTGCAAGTATTGCGGATAGTTTCTTCTTGACTGAAGAGATGATTACACAATATAAACCAACAATACATTAGGAGGGAGACATGAATTTATTGAAAGATTTATGGGGACATCTAAAAGAATGGAATGAGTGGAAAATGAAGGACTGGATAAAGGCCGGAATTGTAGTCATTGTTGTTCTTGTTGTCCTTAAAGTTATTATAGTTCCAGGTGCGTAATGAGTAGTTCCGCACGTGATGCATATATAGCAGGCTTTAGTGGAGCCCCTAAATATAAGGGCTCCACAAAAAATAAGTCTTTTAAAGCTGGTCAAGATTCTAGAAAAGTATTTAATAGAAGAAGTAAATATAAAAATTGGGGTGATAGAAAATATCAAACTGGCGCTGGAAAACGTTGGGATGAAAAAATAGGAGATTTTTTTAGAGATAAAACTAGTCAAGGAATTGGAGCCTTCCAAGCTGGAATAAAAGCTGGTAAGGAATTGTTTTTAGATCCAATGATGAAAGCAGCAGAAAATAAAAAAATACTAGGTGAATTATACGAAGATAAAGATCAAAGAGAGCAAATAAAAAGATCTTTAATGACTCCAGAAGCAGAAGCATTTGAAAAAAAATATTTGGAGCTAGCTCGTTTAGCGCCAACAGCAGAAAAAAGACAAGAATATTTAGATGTTGCGGAGACTGCTAGAAGAAATGCTCAAATAAGTAGTAGACTAAATTATGGTTTAGGGCAACTAGGATATGACACAATAGGTAAAGAAGGATTTGCATCATACCAACCAGATTTTACAGGTGGAGAAGGAACGGGTTTTGCTGAAGGTTCAAGTCCAAGATTTAATTTAGATAATTTTCTTGGTGGCCTTAGAGCAACAAAAGCTGGAAAAGATTTTTATAATGCAGCACTTGCAACACAAGCAAATGAGCCTGGTGGTAATTTGATTAGTGATGCTATAATAAATTATGGAGATGCGGCGGAAGGAAGAGGTGGACGTGTAACACCTGAAATGTTAGAATCAACACCTTTTGCATATCCAGAAACAGATATAAGTGGCGGCGAACAAACTATATTTAAATTTCCTTACGGACAACTAGGGGATCCAGACGTATCAGCTGAAGGCGAAGAATTTTTAACACCAACACCTTTTAATGCAGCAGACACATATTCTAATTTAAATTTTCCTTTTATAAGAAATAAAATTTTTCCAGGAATTAATTTAGCAGACATAACACAACAAAATCTTGATGATCTTTCTATGGAAGATCGTATTTATTTAGGATATACAGGATAATGCCAGGTGGATACGGAACAGACGAAAGTTTACCATGGGGCTCGTCCGGTGATACAGGATATGTAGCACCAGCCTCAACAGGGACACCTAATTTTGGTGGACAAGGAACTGGCGGCGCGAATCAACCACCGGTCGTAGATCTACCGGTTATAGATCCTAATATTATTCAAGAAGGCATAGGAAGTTTAGGAGGCTCCTTACATGGAGACGAAATATATCGGCCTGAAATTAAAAATACTTATGATGTGCTAGATGCATTCACGGATTTATCAAAGATACATGGACAAACAAGTTTACCTGGAGCAGCAGGACAAAATGATTTAACTAAGTATGGTAAGAGTTGGGATTTTAATCCTGACAACCCATATAATTTAATAGGTGAGGATACACATACTTTAGGTAATATGATTGCAGTTGATTCAAGGGGGAATCCTATACTTGATTCAGAAGGAAAACCTGTTTTTACAAGTTTTGGAAAATCATTATATGATCACATGCATGATGAAGGTTTTATAGGACAAAACCAATCTGTATCTGACCCAAGTGCTCTTCAGGATTATGTTGATACTTTTTCTTTTGAGGAACTTCAAGATTGGGAAAGAGATTATTTCGATCAAAGTTGGTACGGAGGAGATTGGGACGAGTATTTAGGAGAACCATATGGTGGACGACCAGAAACAGCAAGTTTATCAGACCCTAAGTGGTGGCAACAAAGAAGTTTAGGAGAATTAAATCCAACTGGATTTGCTAATTTAGAACAAATGTATGGAGAAGAATTAGCAAATAAAATGGCTGCACCACATGCGTGGGGCATAGAACCATTTAGTGAAATGATTGTAGAAGGAGGTTATTAATGTTAAATTTATTATTAAAACCATTATTAGGTGTTGCAGGACAAGCAGTTTCTGGCTTCGTGGAAACAAAGAAAGCGAAGGCTCAATTGAAACTTACAGAAGTTCAAGCAGCAACTAAGCTTAAGCAGGACCAGATCGCCGGTAAAGTGGCATGGGAAGCATCGGCCGTTGACCAAATGAAAGGGTCGTGGAAAGATGAACTAATTTTAATTTGCCTTTTGGGGCCTGCAGTTTTAGTATTTTTTCCAGGAATGACAGAACATGTTGAAAGAGGGTTTGTTGCACTTCAGCAACTTCCAGATTATTACAAACATCTTTTATACATCGCCTGCTCAGCAAGTTTTGGAATTAAGGCTGGAAAAGGTGCAATGGGCTTGATTAAGAAAAAATGATTACACCACAAAGATTAACAGCATGGAGAATATTTCCACGTCTATTAATTACACTTTACGGATTTTCTTTTTATAGAACAACAGAATGGTTTATGAATCTACCTGACCCAACAAATGCACAGTCTGCCTTTGTTTCTGTCATAGTGGGTGCAGGAGCTGCGTGGTTTGGACTATATGTAGGTGGAACAAGACAACCAAAACCAGAAAGCAAAGAATAACTTGCTAAAAAAAGATCATTTAGTAGATTTAAAATATAAAGCACAGCTTTTATTTCCTACTTGTATTCATATTTTTGAATATGAAAATTTTGAATCTGTTAAGGATGAATTAGTTCAACATGTATATGAAGAAAAGGATAGAGACCCAAAAGGTAGGATATTATCTAATAGAGGAGGTTGGCAATCTAGAGATTTTGTTAAGGATGATAAAATATTTTCTCTAATTGAAAAAATTTTTTGTGAATTGCCTATATTGAATAAAGGAATAAGTTTTAGTTTGGATTGTTGGTTTAATATTAATAAGAAAGGTAGTTATAATACTAAACATGTTCATCCTACTTCAGATTTTTCTGGAGTTTTTTGGCTTAAAACGTCAATGAATTGTGGTAATATAGTTTTTGAATCTCCTCATAATTTTTCTTCGTTTATAGAAATACAATCTTATACTGATAAATTTAAGAATGATACTGGATGTACTGGTGGTTATTTCTTTAATCCCATTGAAGGTAAAATGTTAATCTTTCCATCTTCATTAGAACATGAAGTACAACCAAATGAATCTGATGAAGATAGAATATCTGTATCATTTAATATTAAATTACTTGCTGAATTGTAAAATTTAGTGTATAATACGCACAAATGAGAGATGAGACCGCTATTTACTTAATCTTGAAAAAGATTAGAGCGCGAAAAGAAGAGTTAAAAGAAATCATAGCAGCTGGATTACCTAGCTGGGATGATTATAACAAAACCGTAGGAGAATTTAAAGCCTACGCAATTATGGAACAGGAAATACAAGACCTGCAGAAAGACGAAGATGGAGATACCTAAACGTAAATTTGCCTTAGAAGAAAAAGACTTAGCAAAAGAAGCTGATGAAAATAATAAAATAGCAGAAGATAAAGAAAATCGTTTTCTTAAAAAAATACAAGAAGATGCTACAAAAGATATAAAACATTTACCCACTGATAAAGTATTAGAACGTTTGCCAGATCCTACTGGATGGAGAATATTAGTTCTTCCGTATAAAGGACAAGGTAAAACTAAAGGTGGAATTATACTAGCAGATGAAACAATTGAAGAACGTGGTTATACAACAGTTACAGGATTAGTTTTAAAAGTTGGACCAGATGCTTATAGAGACAAAGAGAGATTTCCAAATGGACCTTGGTGTAAAAAGAATGACTGGATTATATTTGGTCGTTATGCCGGATCCAGATTTGGAATAGAGGGTGGTGAAGTGAGGATATTAAATGATGACGAGATAATTGCTGTGGTAAAAGACCCAGAGGATATCTTGCAATATAAATAAACAGGAGTAAAATATGCCTGCAGAAGAAGCCACTAAGATAGAGCCACAAGCAGAAGCTGACGCCAAGATGGTAGATTTACCAGATGCTGGTCCAGCTATTGATGTGGAGCTTCCTAAAAAAGCAGAAAAGACAATTAATCCAGATCCTGAACCAGAAGCGGTTGAAACAGAAGTTAAAACTGAAGAAACAGCTTCAGAAGGAGAAATGGAAGATTACGGAAAAAAAGTACAATCCCGTATTGATAAATTAACAAAAAAATTAAGAGAAACAGAAAGACGAGAACAAGCTGCTATACAGTATGCACAAGGCGTTCAACACCAAGCTAAAGAATTGCAAGGTAGAGTAGGAAACCTTGACCGTGGATACGTTTTAGAGTATGGTAATCGTGTAAAAGCTGAAACTGAAGATGCTAAAAAACGTCTTAAAGAGGCAATGGATGCAGGAGATATTGATTCCCAGGTCCAAGCACAGCAAGATTTAGCTCGTTTAGCTATTGAAAATGAACGTGTAAAAGCGACAGAAGCTAAAAGAGAGCGAGTACAGGCATCTGAAGGTGGTCAACAGGTACAACAACCTCAAGTTCCACAACAACAGCGAATGCAGCAACCCCCTCCTCCGCCGGATCCAAAGGCAGAGTCGTGGGCTGAAAAAAACGAATGGTTTGGTAAAGATGAACCAATGACCTTGACATCTTTCTCAATTCATCGTAAACTAGTAGATCAAGGGTTTGATCCTTCATCTGATGAGTACTATTCTGAAATAGACAAACAAATGAAAGAAACATTCCCACACAAGTTTGAAAAAGTTTCGACTCCAAATCAAACTGTTGCTTCTGTTAATAGAGGCGGTCAGGTTGGAGCGCGCAAAGGCACTGTGAGACTCACACCATCACAAGTAGCCATAGCAAAAAAACTAGGTGTGCCACTAAGCGAATATGCGAAGTACGTGAAGGAGTAGGCATATGAATAAAAATATAAAAAAAGATAAACTACCATCACGCGAGTCTGAAACCCGAGTTAAAACCGAACGAAGGAAACCATGGGCTCCACCGTCTCAGTTAGACGCACCACCTGCACCAGCTGGTTTTAAACACCGTTGGATAAGGGCCGAAACAGTAGGACAGATGGATCAAAAAAATGTATCCGCTAGACTACGCGAAGGTTGGGAATTTGTCAGAGCTGACGAATATCCTGATATTCAATGGCCTTCAATTGATACAGGTAGATATACAGGTGTTATAGCTGTAGGGGGTTTAATGCTAGCAAGGATTCCAGAGGAAACCGTTAAAGAGCGTGAAAAACATTTTGCACAAGTTACGCAAGATAAAGATGACGCAATTGCAAACGATCCTCTCAAGGACCAACATCCTAGCATGCCTATCTCAAATGAGAGAAGCTCTCGCGTAACATTTGGTGGCGGTAAGAAGAACTAGTTTTTTTCTCCCCATAAGTTACAAATTTTACTGCATCCATGAGGGGTGTGGTATAACCTATTAACATGAGGATAAAATCATGGCTAATGTTGACGCGGCCTTTGGGTACAGACCTATTGGGGCAGTTGGCAGTGGCGTTAATAATGCAGGTACTACCCTGTACACTATCTCAGACAATTACAATACGGCTATCTATAAAGGTGACCACGTAATGCAGTCTGGGGGTTATGTAATTGCTGGAACAGCTTCCGGCGCTACTAACCTTGGTGTTTTTAACGGTTGCTTCTATATTGACCCAACTAGTTCAAAACCTACATGGTCAAATTATTATCCTGCTAGTACAAATGTAACCGCTTCTGGTTCCATTTCTGGTGGGACTACAATCGACGCGTATATCTATGATAATCCATTCACTCTTTTTGAGGCTCAATGTGATGGCACTATAGCTAAAACAGATATTGGTAAAAATACTGATTCTGTGCTTGGTACTTCTAGCACTGTAAATGGTCTGTCTGTGACAGAAATTGACAGTGGTTCTGAAGCTACTACAGCTGGCTTACAGGTTAAAATCATTGGGATTACAAAAGATCCGGAAAACGACGATGCTTCCAGTGCAAATGCTAACTGGTACG
>VTLG01000147.1_pt1 | contig 22591 bp, 23 predicted proteins | sample 4694571 | NCBI WGS metagenome assembly VTLG01 (sample SAMN12604809, study PRJNA352737) | marine metagenome | biome: ENVO:00000447; feature: ENVO:00000209|ENVO:00000569|ENVO:01000036; material: ENVO:00002151; isolation source: viral sequences binned using virsorter ...
CAATGAGAAAGAAGAAAGTCGTGACTTATCTACTGATGTAGCTCATCCAGGCTCACCTGATTTGAGTTCTGACGGATATACACAGTTCATATATGGTTCTGTCTTGTATCCAGATGATATCTATAACCAAGATACTATCACAGTTTCAAATCCAGGCAGTGCAGGCCCTGATGACATAACAATCAGCTGTTTTACTCCTAGAGAGAAAATGAATGGTGTTGACTTAGACAAAACATGGGATATGGTTAGATCTCATAGAAACAATGAACTAGCTAATAGTGATGGTAAAGTAACAGAGGATATGCCTGATGATTTAAAAACTAAGTGGAAAACTTATCGTCAACAGTTAAGAGACCTCCCTGCAAAGATGCAAGCTGCAAATGTACATCCAAACGTCGCAGACATGATGTTCCCAGTACAACCAGATCACGTTGATCCACCAACAGATTCTGCGGACTCTGATGGATCAGGAACTCCAGCATGGGCACCTCCAGGCTAATTCAAACATATATAAATTAATTCACCAAGATCCTCCTAATAAGGGGATCTTTTTTATTAGATGTTTGAGACTAATCCACTCAGTAATTATAATCTAACTGTAAAAAGAGTCTACGATCATTCCAAAGATAATGATCAAGGATTTATCTGGAGAAAAGTGTTTGTCGTAGATAATTTTTATGAAAACCCAGATGAGGTAAGGGACTATGCCTTATCATGTGAACTTAAAGGTGGAAAGGAATATTGTGGATCTTTAGTAGGGAAACGTGTTGTGGAAGATAATCGGGAGATGAGGGATAATCTCAGGTCAGTATTTACAACTCTATGTAATCAAAAAGAATGGAATAATCTAGAATATAATGATGATGAGTTTCAATCAAAATGGGATAACATGAAATTTATGGTGAATCACACAACTCATGAAGATATAATGGATCGGTTTACCGAAACAGTTTACTGTTACACTCATCATAAAGATAATATAGGATATAAATGGGCAGCTTTAGTATATTTGAATAAAGACAGTGAGTGTAATGGAGGCACAAATTTCTATAAGTACATGGAAAATCATGCCTATGGTTACGATTACAATATAAACAGTGACATAATGTTTACAAGTGAGATGAAATATAATAGAATGGTATTGTATGAAGCCAGACATACTCATGGAGCGATCCTAGATAGGAAGATGTATAAACAACATCCTCGTCTGGCACAGGTATTTTTTATGTGACTATATAGTACAGGAATTATGAAAACTATGAGATCGAAGGCGTTTTTTATTAATGGTGGAGCGGGAAGAGTTATAAGTTCTATCCCTGCATTTGAAAAATATGCGGAGACAAATGACGATTTTATTATAGTGTGTGAAGGGGGTACAGATTTCTTCAAAGGACACCCAACACTAGATGGAAAGGCATACGATCACTGGCATAAAAATCTTTTCCAAGAACATATTAAAGATAGAGACTGCGTAAGTCCAGAACCATATAGAGTATGGCACTACTATAATCAAAAATGTAATCTGGCACAGGCCTATGACATGGAGATTAATGGTTTAGATGAACCTAGAGAACTACCTAAACCAAAAATTGAACTAAACAAAATGGAAGTTATTTCTGGATATAATGTAGTACAGGAAATAAAATCAGTAACCAAAAAAGATAAAGTAATAGTTGTACAACCATTTGGTAGATCTATAACTCAGTTAGGTGAATTTTTGGCAGATCCTTCATCAAGAAGTATGCCACTTACAGGTGTATGTGATATAATAAATCAACTTAAAAAAGATTATGCAGTAATTGTAATGAGTGAATTTCATTTCTCAGTAGAAGAGAATGAAGAAAATACTAAATTCCCTATTGCTAGACCACAAATATCAGACATGAGAGTATGGGCTGCAGTTATTGAAGTTGCAGATCATTTCTTGGGATGTGATAGTATGGGTCAACATATGGCAAGAGCTCTTGATAAGACTGCTACTGTAGTAGTTGGTTCCACATATCCAGAAAATATTAGTTATCCTGGCCATAAGGATTTCGATATCATTGATGTTGGAGATGGTCGTAGAGAATATGCACCAATCAGAATTACTCAAGATGAAAGAGTCGATAGATTCAATGATCAATCTATGGAACTTGACAAAAATCAAATTAAACAGATTCTAGAATCTTGTAAAAAAAGATTAGGTAAACCTAGAGCATTTACAGGCACATTTGTTCCTGTTCAACAAGAAGCATCAGCATGTTCTACTCCAACACCAACACAAGAAACATCTAAACCAGATGCTTACCAACTTGCTAGTGGTGGAAAGAGAGAACCATTAGGAACAACACCTCTCACAACAGGAGCTCCTAAACCCACATTTACTTTAAATAAACCAAAACCAAAACCAAATAAAGGATTTAAAAATCTGTTAAAATCAGATAAAACAACAATCAATATTGAAACAAAATAATGACTCAATGGATTGCAGCTATTGCTAGAGGTCACAACTCTGGCATATGCTTACTTAAAGATGGTGAACTTGTTTTTTCTATAGAAGAAGAAAGGTTATCAAGAAAAAAATATGATGGAGGCCCTTTAGCTTCCATGATTAAGATATTGGATTATACTGATACCTTAGATTATCTTGTGATTGCACATACGCAACCATTAGAACAAGCTGGATCAAACGATTTCACTGGTGAACCTATTTACGTTGCTCTTGCAAGAAAACTAGGTTTGATTGATCGTAAAGCAGACATTTACAAACACCCACAAGTAGTAGATTATAGTCATATTCATCATAAACTTCATTCATCTTGTGCATTTTATAGATCAGGATTTAAGAGTGCCGTATCTGTCATAGTAGATGGTGCTGGGTCATTTATTCCAATGCATATTGATGGAGAAGATGTAATGACATGGGAGTTAGAAACTATAATAAAATGCAATTATCCAGATAACTTTAAAACTCTATACAAACATCAAGGAGGTAGAGGGCCTTGGGGTGCTGAAAGGATGCTTGAGTTTACATCTAAGAGAGAAGATGAAGAAGGAACTCATGAGTTTATATTAGATGATTCTGCTGGCATAGTAAAGGCATATGAAGCTGTAACTCAATATTGCGGTTGGGCTCCAATTGAAGCTGGCAAAACTATGGGACTATTTCCATATGGACAACAAAACTTAAATATACCAGACATCTATACCGATTATGATGGTATGAGTGATTGGTCTACAACCAATAGAGATTTAATTATACCAACTTATCCTAATGGTGCAGTTGTAAATCAAGGTAGATTTACAGAACTTAAAAATCCACCAGATTTGAAAAAGACAGATGATTTAACTCAATTACAAAGTCGTAGAGATATGGCATATGCCATTCAAACAGAATCAGAACAAATGGTATTGGATTTGATTCGTAAGGCAGTAAAAATGAGTGGAGAAAAGAATGTTGTTCTCTCTGGTGGATATGGATTAAACTGTGTTGCAAATTATTGGTATCTAGAACAATTAAAAGATGAAGGTATTAATCTATTTGTGGAACCAGTAAGTAATGATGCTGGGACAGCAATCGGTGCTGCATATTGGCATTACCATAAAGTGACAAAAGATAAGGAGGTTAAACCAATGATCACTGATTTATATTATGGGCCTAAGTATGATTATGATATTGATTATATTAAAGACCTTGCAAATTATTATGATGCAACTAGAATATTTGAAGCTGATCATGGAGATGCAGTTGATTTAATTACTAAAAAAAATATTGTTGCAATGTTTCAAGGTAGATCCGAGGCAGGCCCTCGTGCATTAGGCAATAGATCTATCATGTATGATCCTAGAGATCCAGATGGTAAAGATCATGTCAATACTATCAAACGTCGTGAATATTTCAGACCTTTCGCTGGATCAATATTGAAAGAACATGTACATGAATGGTTCGATCTTCGTGGTATGGATGATACTCCATTTATGATGTATGCTGTTAGATGTCAGGACGGAATTAAAGAAAAGATTCCAGCAATCATTCACGTTGATGACACATGTAGAATTCAAACAGTTACAGAAGATGTCAATCCTCATTACTATAATCTAATTAAAACTTTTTATGATAAGACAGGATGCCCTATTATCTTCAACACATCCTTTAATCTAGGTGGAGAACCTCTTGTAGAGACCCTAGACGACGCTCTAAGGACTCTTGCAAATAGTTTGATAGAATACCTCTACTTGCCTGAGTATGGTCTTATGATCGAAATAAAGAACTAATGAAGACAGCTGGATTCAATATATCTCATGATGGTGCAATATGTATTTGTGACAATGGAGAAATTGAATATTACTTAGAAGAAGAAAGAGTCAGTGGATATAAACACGATGGATTCCCAGCGAAGGCATTTCATAAATTGTTTGGATATGAAACTACTGCCAAACAACTAGAAGAATATGAATATGCATTTTCTGGATTAAGATATTGGCCTATTGTAGATCGTTCTATTCAAATGAAATTGGAGTTTGAACAAGCCGTATCTGCTTACATAAATCATGTGATATTAAAATCTATAGGTAGAAGTAAAGAGAATGAAAAAAGAAAATTAACAGAAACAAAATTTAAAGATATTAGATATGATGAACATCACGTTTTTCATGCCATAGGTGGTTTCTATAATTCTGGATTTAAAGATGCATTAGTTTTAGTTGTTGATGGCATGGGTAATCCATCAACTAAAGACTCTGATATGCATGAGGTAGCAAGTTTATACATAATTGAAAAAGATCCATTTAGGTTACAATGTCTAGCAAAACAAGAAACACCTAAACATCATTCAGAACAAATAATGTTGAGAGATACTCATAAAGAACATTGGCCTATGGGTATTGGTATGGCATATGCTGCTGTATCGGCTTATCTTGGATTTGGAACGTTAGGATCAGGCAAGACTATGGGACTTGCACCATACGGTAAAGAAGATAAAAATATAAAACCTTTTGTTTTGGAAAATGATTTAGTAAACTCTAAGTTATTTTACAGGGTACATGATGGTTGTGTATTTCTCCCATATGATTACTTACCAGAAAAATGGGATTTTAAAGTATGGGATGAAGGCGCTCAAAGACTTGCAAATTTAGCCTATAGATTACAAAAAGATTTTGAAAAATGGATGATTAACATTATCACATTAGGGTTGAAAGAAACAGGCAAAAAAAATTTAGTTATATCAGGTGGTTGTGCTCTTAATTGTGTTGCAAATTATGAATACTTGAAACATCTTCCTAAAGGTGTTAAAATGTTCGTAGATCCTTTATGTCAAGATGCAGGCACATCTGTAGGATTGGCAAAGTACCTCTATTACTGTAAACAATGAAAGTAGTTAAAAGAATAGTTATTGTTGGTGGCGGAACTGCTGGATGGATAACTGCATCTTGGTTTGCTAGAAGATGGAGTAAAAGACTAGACGTTGTTGTTATTGATAAGACACAACCAGAGAGAGTTGGTGTTGGAGAGGCTACATTACTAAGTTTTCCAGAAGTAATGAGGCAGATGAATTATGAACCAAAACAATGGATGAATGAAATAGATGCCACTTATAAAGCTGGTATTTTATTTCCTGGCTGGGGAAAGAAAGAAAATGTAATTTGGCATCCGTTTGGATTTGGTATTTTAGGTGACGGTGATAATCCAAATATACCTAGAGTTCCCTTATATGATGTTTGGAGTAATTATCAAGATCAATACGATATAAAAGACATATCTGGTTTGTATAAATCTGCTATGAAAAATAATATAGAACCAGATTATATTAGAGATACATATGCTTATCAAATTGATTGTGGTAAATTAGTACAGTTCCTACAGAAAAATACCATACCATTTTTAAAAGAATATATTCAATCTGATGTTGTAGAGGTTTATAAAGATGGTATATCAGATGATATAACAAAATCTAATATCAAAAAATTAGTATTAGATGATGGATCAGAAATTACTGGAGATTTGTTTATAGATTGCACTGGTTGGAAACAGATGCTCATAGGAGAGAATAATGTAGATTTAAGTGATAGATTATTCATAGACACTGCTTTTGCAGCTAAGGTAGAATATGAAAATAAAAGTCAAGAGATGCATCCTTATACTGATTGTGCAGCATTAGAACATGGGTGGAGATGGAGAATACCTACAAGATCTAGAATAGGAACTGGATATTGTTTCAATAGGTCAATTACAGATCCAGATGTAGTGGCAGATGCCTTTGTAAAACATTGGAATAATAGAATAAAAAAAGAAGATCTAAGAATGTTAGATTGGAAACCTCAGTATGTTAAAAAATTCTGGGAGGGGAACGTGGTTCCTATTGGACTTAGTGCTGGATTTATAGAACCATTAGAGAGCACTGGATTAGCGTTGATGATAAGGGGATGTGAATTCCTAGAAGAGTCTATGGTTGATTGTTTCTACAATCCATACGAGACAGGTATCTATGATATTAGAATGAAATGTGCCTTTGAGAGTGCAGTTGATTATGTAAATATGCATTATTCATATTGTGAGAGAGAAGGTAAGTTTTGGGATTATGTTAGATTAAGTCATGAGAAATCTGGTATGCAAAAATATATGGAAGATCAGATAAATGATCCACATTTAATCACATTTCAACAACATAGATCTAGTTCATTTTTTGGTGGAAGTAATTGGCATGTATGGTTATTACAACTGATGCCTGAGATTGTAAAGAAAGAATATTGGTATGAAGATGTTAAGGAAATTGTTCCTAGATTTGAAAATTACCTTGCAAGACTAGATAGTAGTGTAAAACAATCAATCTCCCATAAAAGTATACTAAATCACTGGCATGGAAAATAAAATAGTATGGTGTAATGGCACTTTTGATATACTACACCCAGGCCATATTGAACTGTTCAAGGTTGGTGCATCTTTAGGAAAAAAACTCATAGTAGCCACAGATACAGATGAAAAGATTCGTAAAGATAAGGGTGCGTTTAAGCCCGTCAACAATTTGTGTGATAGAATTTCCATGCTACAAGCGATAAAATATATTGATGAAGTATTGTATTTCAATGACAGAAAAGAATTAGAGGGGTTGATAAAATTATACATGCCTGATATACTACTGTTAGGTGATGATTGGAAAGGAGGAGATGTGGTTGGCAAAGAGTATGCCAGAGAAGTCAGATTTCTTCCTAGACTAAATTACTCAACAACGGACATTATTAAAAAGATTCGTGCATAATGTAATTGTCATAGGTGATAAGTGTACTGATAAGTACATTTTTGGTGAGTGTAGTAGACTCAGCCCAGAACAACCTGTGCCTGTATTAGATCAAATTAAAATCGAAGAAAGGCCAGGCATGGCTGGTAATACTGAGTTGAATCTCAAATCATTTGGAATCAATACTCTTTTACTTTCTCAAAGAGAAACAATAACTAAAACTAGATTTGTAGATACTAATAGTGGTTATCAACTTCTACGTTTAGATGAAACTCCAAAAGTAAGTAGGATTGCCAATGCTGAAATGAAAATGGCTTTCATGCATATGAATCCAGATGCAATTGTTATTTCAGATTATGACAAAGGATACCTCAGTGATGAAGATCTATGGCATATATGTAACAATATTAACAGACCAGTGTTTGTGGACACTAAGAAACGTAGACTTTTTCAGAAAGATAATGTATACTGGAAAATAAACAGGAAGGAGTATGATGACCTTATACAAGACCATATACCTAATGATAGTCATCTTATCGTTACTCTTGGCTCTGATGGTGCAAGTTGGAACGGTTTGATTTTTAAACCAGAAATTGTTAAAGTATTTGATGTATGTGGTGCTGGAGATACATTTCTATCTGCACTAGTATATCAATTTTTACAAACAGAAAATATGCAAGAGTCAATCATCTACGCAAACAAAGCAGCTGCGATATCTGTAACACATCCTGGCGCTTACCACTTAAGTAATAAAGATATTGTTTCAATAGGAGGCAAAAAATGAAAGGAATTAGTTCAGCAGATTTAATGCACCATCGATTACAGGCATGGCTTCGTGAACACAAATGTAAAGATATAGAATATCTTGGTTTTCTTGAGAGTTATAAATCGGGAAAGAAAGAACATATGTATAGAATTGGAGAACATGAAGTCCCTGTTGATGCTATTGAAAGCTTGGAAATGGAAGAGGTAGATGAAGAATGAGATACTGTGTAGATATTGATGGGACTATCTGTAGTCTAACTGTGGGTAGAGATTACCATAAGGCAGTGCCATGGTGGGATCGTATTGCTGTCATAAATAAGTTGTATGATGAAGGTCATGATATCACTTACTTTACCGCTAGAGGTATGGGTCGATTCGGTGATGATCCAGATGCAAGCATGAAAGCATCGGCTCTATTATTTGATCTTACAGAACAACAACTTAAAGGTTGGGGATGTAAATATCACACTCTAATCTTAGGTAAACCACACGCTGATTACTTTATTGATGACAAGGGAGTGAATTCTGATGACTTCTTTAGGGCCCAGTAGAAGACCTCGTAATGCTCGTGCGGCGGAACCTATCAAGTATGTACCGAAGGGATGGGGATATGAAAAATGGATCGCAAACTGCGAGAAGTATTGTGGTAAACTTTTGTTTATTGCAAAAGATAAACAGTGTTCATGGCACTACCATAAACTAAAAGACGAAGTATTTTTTATACAGAGCGGTAAGATAAAATTATATCACGGTTGGGATATGGATATAGAAAAGGCAGATATAACAATATTGAATAGAGGTGATAAGTTTCATGTGCCTATTGGTCTGAAACATCGTATGTTTGCATTAGAAGATACTGAATTGTTTGAGTTCAGTACAGAACATTCTGATTCAGATTCACATAGAATTATAGGTGGAGATATGCTTTGACTTCTGCATAATCATGTGGATACCATGAGGTATCTGCACATGTATATTCTTGATACTTACCTTCTAGATGTTTGGGGAAGGGGATTACTTCAATCTCCGCCCCTTCTTTTTTGGCAATCAATTCTGCAATCTCAAGAAATGAGATCGGATTGCCAGTCCCAACATCATAGATGCCGCTCCCTGCCGTATTATCTAGGACGACATCTACTACATCATCCACCCATACAAAATCTCTAAAGGCATATTCAGAGTCTTCAAATATTTTAATTACCTTATTTTCTTTTGCTTGTAAAGTAAACTTACTAATTGGACTTGCTTGATCTCCTTTATGTTCTTCACCTTCTCCATACACGTTAAAGTATCTAAACCCTTGCACTTGTTCAAACCTATCCATATTATCTAAGACCCAGTAATCCACAGTTGCTTTTGATAGTGCATAGAAGTTTAATGGATTAATAGTCTTTTTCAAATATCCATATTCACTATGAATCTTACCGTACACAGATGCAGATGAGGCATATTTGACTGGGATAGAATATTCTATTGCCTTTTCAAATAGTGCAATAGAGAACTCTACATTATACTTGTGAATTTTATTTACATCCGTTTCTGTAGTACTGGATATTGCTCCTTGATGTAAGATGTAGTCTACAGTATCCCATTTATCATACTGATCTAAAAAATCAAAGGCATGAGATTGTTCTACTCGATATAAGTTATCACTTCCAATTCTCTTTGCAAATGCTTTACCTATAAAACCATTTGATCCTGTAAGAATAATATTATGCATTATGAAAAAAAGTGTAGTGGTATGAAAAATGTTTGAACTAGTCTGTAGATATCATCTTCAAAATATCCTGGCTTGTCATATGCACCATGAAGAATTTTATCAGGATACATAATCATTCTATTATATTTCATTTCTGCTAAGTGTATTAGATCCCAAGGGCCTATACTATCATCAACAAAATCTTCTCTCCAGACACCACTCTGTAATGGATTAACTTGTTGTCCTTTATATGTATAAAACCCAGTGCCACCTTTACATTCTTTGGGTTTGTTAAGATATATTAGACCAGCCCATCCTCTACCTTTAGTTTCTGGTGGATAGTCTACATGAGGTATCTTAACTCTATCTTTTGACTGGGTTACGTTGACAGAAAAAGGAATATTGAGACATGCTTGGTCAAATTGTGGGTCTTCTTTCATTGTCAATCCATACACATTCTTCGCAATTTGTTTGAATACATCGTGCATATGATCTAGATTCATATTCATATCTACTCTAAGACCAGGCACTCCTCCACATATTCTAGGATTGTTTGTAGGCGGACATCTGAGTGCTAGATTCCTTACCTTGTCTGGGTTTTTATAGAAGTTATCAACATAAACTATGGGAGTTTCTTCCCATCCCATAAGTTCTACTCTTGCTCCTAATTCATCATTAATTGCAAATGTTTCTTCTTCATTAATAAAATACTTTTTCATATAACTAAATACTTCGGAGACTTATGTGTAAAGGGAATGGCAAAACCTAGTAGTAAAGATGATTTAAAAGAATATGCTCTCAGGAAACTCGGAAAGCCCGTTCTAGAAATCAATGTGGATGATGATCAAATTGATGATCTCATTGACGATGCCATTCAATTGTTTCATGAAAGACATGGTGAGGGAATTGATAGAGTATTCTTGAAACATCAATTCACTGAGGCTGAAAAAGAAGCTATGAAAGGCACTATGGCCACAACTACTGCTACTAGTACAGCAGGCGGTCTTTCTTCAGTAGACTATACAGAGACTGCAAAGTATTTACCTCTACCAGATACCATTATAGGGGTTAATAAAGTATTTAAAATGGACGCATCAACCATATCGGCTGGTATGTTCAATCTAAAATATCAAATCTTCCTTAATGATTTATACTACTACGGCGCAATTGATTTACTTAATTATGCTATGACAAAATCATATTTGGAAACTCTTGATTATATGCTCAATCCTGATGTTCAGATAAGATTCAATAAGAAGAATAGTAGACTATACATGGATATTAACATAAATGAACTTACTAATGATCACTTTATAATCATAGATTGTTTTAGAATTGTTGATCCTCAAGGCGAGAACGCTGTTTATAATGATCACTGGCTTAAACAGTATACCACATCTTTAATAAAAAGACAATGGGGACAGAACCTCATTAAGTTTACTGGTGTAAAATTACCTGGCGGACTAGAACTTAATGGTAGACAAATATATGACGATGCTGTCATGGAGTTAGAGAAACTTGATGAGAAGTTGATGCAAGAATACGCAATGCCACCACTAGACTTTGTTGGATAATGCCTTTATCACCCTTCTTTTTAAATGGATCTCCAAGTGAACAAAGACTAGTTCAAGACTTGGTGAACGAACACCTACAGTTGTTCGGACAGGATGTTTTGTATCTTCCTAGAAAAATTGTTAACAGAAATACTGTTATTAGGGAAATTACTGCGTCTAAGTTTGATGATAGTTTTAGATTAGAAGCATACCTTGTCAACGTTGATGGGTATGGAACTCCGTCAGATGTATTAACTAAGTTCGGTGTTAGAGCTCAAGATGAAGTTACTCTAGTGGTTTCTAAAGAAAGATATGATGATTTTATAACTCCATTTCTAAAGTTATATCCAGAAGAAGATAGATTAAATGCTCAAACTCCGAACGAGGGTGATTTAATCTACCTACCATTAGATAATACTTTGTTTGAAATTAAGTACATTGAAAGGAAAGTTCCTTACTACCAAGTAAATGACTTGTTTATGTATGAGTTTAGATGTGAAATCTTTGAACCCGAAGATGAGGTTATTGATTTGCCTGATGGACTTACAGATAAGGAAGGTGTAGAGGTTGATGATATTGTTGGTTCAACTAGTGGACAAGTAATAACCATACAAATGGAGAAAGATACATCTCAGAATGCTGTGGCATATGTATCTCTTGCATCTACATTTGCTGGTGTAAAGTCTGTTCAACGTGTTCCAATGTTTGATGGAGGTAATTATAGAGGAACTCCTAGTGTAGAAATATTCAAACCGAAAGGAGGAAATCAAGCAACTGGTACAGTTACTATTTCTGAAGGCGGCATAGACTCAGTATCATTAACTTCTGGTGGATCTAATTATCTAAGTGTGCCTTCTGTTAGTTTCACTCCTCCAAACAAAACCACATCATCTCAAATTAAATTTGGAAATAACTCCTTACATCATACTGCAATTACTGATGTAATTGGCGCTAACTTCAATTTTACCAGTAATGTGGATTCTAGAGATACTGGTAATGGTAGATTATCATTAAGTTTCTGGTTATATCCTACTAAGTTTGATCCAGCAGTCAATGGTGGAACAGTCATGTGGACTGATAGATTCAAGATATATTACAGAGAAACAGGTAATATAGTATTTGCTTCTGGTTCTGGATCTATTGAGAATACTACACAACTCAATCTAAATGCTTGGAACTTTATCAGAGTAGAACAATACAATACTGATGCAACTATATCTGTAAATGGAACTGTAAGTAACAGTCTTAATACTGCAAATCCAATCATGTTCTTTGCAGGCGATCTCCTCAAGTTAGGTGCTGATACTGCTGGTGCTGGATTTATTCCTAGTCAGACTGCATCGTGGGAAGGATTCATGGATCATATTACCATCAATCTAACTGGTGACAACTCCACAAGAACCGCCAGTGCAGAACTAGTTCCAACATCAGAAACTCAACAAGAGACTGATGTGCAGACAGGGACAAACGCATCATTTATCCGTAAGTTAGATAACGAACACCCAGTAGTAATTTGTACAACTAATGCAGCAAGGGAAGTATCTGGACTGTCTATCAATTATGAAGGTTGGGGGTATACCTCAGTTCCCATAATGACTATTGAATCACCAGTAAGAGGAACTCAAGCGACTGCTGTTGCAATTATGACAAGTAGAACTGGAGTTCCAAATCAATCTGTTGACAGAGTGTTGTTAATAAATCCAGGCTCAGGATATACCACACCGCCACAAGTTGTATTTACTGGTGGTTCACCTGTATCCACTGCGATTGCAACTGCTGTTATTTCAGAAGCAGTGTTAGGGCCTATAGGAATTACGACTGGTGGATTGGGATATTCATTCACTCCTACAGTTGGTATTACATCCGTGTACATACAACAGTCCAACGAAACTGAACCTCTATTGATGAACGCACAAGCAGAGGCTGTGGTGAGCACAGCTGGTACTGTGGTTCAAGTTAGATATAGTAATGCTGGTGCTGGTTATACCAATACTGCAGCTTCTGTTTCTATATCCTCTGTCACATCTAACTCCTTCGGTGAATTTACTAAAAATGAAATAGTCAAAGGTGTATCAACAGGTACTAGTGCATATGTTTCAAATTGGAATACAGCAGATAACATTCTTAAAGTTTCGATTCCTAGTGGAGATTTTGCAGTCGGAGAAGTTATTGTAGGTGCCGCGGCAAGTTATAGAGTCTTATCAGTAGACTCTGAATTTAATATTGCTTTTGCTGGGAACGATGAAATAGAGACAGAGGCAGACACCATTCTAGACTTCTCGGAAAGAAATCCTTTTGGGGAATTCTAAATAGTTTCATAAGGTGGTAATATTATGTTAACAAATCATTTCTATCATGAGATCATTCGTAAGACAATCGTGTCTTTCGGAACCCTCTTTAATAACCTTGAGATACAACATAAAGATAGGTCTGGAAAGACTGTCAGTGTTGTAAAAGTTCCCATATCTTACGGCCCACAACAAAAATTCTTAGCAAGAGTAGAACAAGGTAGAGATTATCAGGATGGTGTATCCACTACATTAACTTTACCTAGAATGTCTTTTGAAGTCATGGGTATGACTTATGATGCTACAAGAAAGGTTTCTACAATGCAGACTTTCAAGTCTGTTAACAAAAAAACAAATAAGATGGTCAAGGCATTTATGCCTGTTCCATATAATATCAATATGCAACTTAGTATCATAGCTAAGTTGAATGAGGATGCAATACAGATACTGGAACAAATACTACCATATTTCCAACCAGCATTTAATTTGACAGTAGATCTAGCAGATATCATTGGAGAGAAGAGAGATATGCCAATTACTCTAGAAGGAATTCAAATGGAAGATAATTATGAAGACGATTATCTAACAAGAAGAGCGTTAATATATACTTTGAACTTTACATGTAAAACGTATCTGTTTGGCCCAATCAACAACAGTACCGATGGACTTATCAAGAAGGTACAGACTGATTACTATAGTGGCACAGAAAATCTTAAAACTGCACCTAGGCAACAAAGATACACTGCCACACCAATTGCAATTAAAGATTATAATCAAGATGCAACTGCGGCAACTAATCAAACCATTGATACTGTCATAACAGAATTTGATGTCAACAGTGCCATTGCATTTAGAAAGGGGGATTATATACAGGTGGATGAAGAGAAGATGTTAGTTAGATCTATCACTGGTAACAGACTCAAAGTTAAGAGGGGTGTGTATTCAAGTGTGATTCAACCACATGATATAAATGTATCAGTGCATGTAATCAATGTACAAGATGATATTCAAGTCATTGAAGGCGATGACTTTGGATTTGGTGAAACTAGAACTGATTATGCTGATGGACAAATTTACAGTAGTAGTCAAGGGAGGGATTCTGACCTATGATTGAAGACGAAACATTTGATGAAATAGATGAAAGTCTTGACATCGATAGAGGTGCCGAGATTATGAAAGCCCCTGTAAATAAACCTACAAGAACTAGTCCTAAGAATGTAAAATCTGGTAAGGAGGATGTTACAAAAGACTATGAGTATAGTAGGGCTCAACTATATTCTTTAGTTGAGAAAGGTCAAGAAGCAGTTGATGGTGCATTAGATGTTGCACAACAATCAGATTCTGCAAGAGCATATGAAGTGGCTGGCCAACTTATTAAACATGTCGCAGATACAGCTGACAAACTTATAGATCTACAAAAGAAAATGAAAGATATTGATGAAGTAAAGGATAGTAAAACAACTAATGTAACTAATAATTCTCTTTTTGTTGGGAGCACTTCTGACTTACAAAAAATGTTAAAAGATACCATGAAGAAGAATAAATAATAGTATGAAACGATTCAGAACACTAAGAGAAGAAAACTGGGATAGACTGAATAAGTATGGTGCAACATATACCATTACATTCATATTCAGAGGACAGACCAAAATGCTTCAAATGTTTTTCCCTCAACGGGCAAGACCATTGAAGAGGAATGTTCAGTTAGAATTAGAAAAAATTTACCCAGGCGGTAAAGTAATATACTTTATGCCTAGTGACAAAGATCCTACAAAACCTTTATTAGTAATTGACCCCTGATAGATCATGGTACAGCATGAACAATACCTTGGAAATCCTAATCTAAAGAAAGCGAACGTTGCTCAGAACTTTACAAAGAAACAAGTTACTGAGTTTCTAAAATGTGCTCAAGATCCTGTGTATTTTGCACAAAAGTATGTGAAGATCATTAACTTGGATGAAGGTCTAGTGCCATTCAAGATGTATGATTTTCAAGAAAAGTTAGTTAATAATTTCCATAACAACAGATTTAATATTTGTAAGATGCCTAGACAGTCAGGTAAGTCAACGACTGTGGTATCATATCTTTTACACTATGCCATCTTCAATGATAGTGTAACTATAGGTATACTTGCAAACAAAGCTCAGACTGCAAGAGATCTACTTGGTAGATTGCAAATTGCCTATGAGAACTTACCCAAGTGGATGCAACAGGGTATCATTGCATGGAACAAAGGATCTATGGAATTGGAAAACAAATCCAAGATCATTGCGGCATCTACCTCTGCATCAGCTGTTCGAGGTATGTCGTTCAATATTATATTCTTAGACGAATTTGCGTTCGTTGCCAACCATTTAGCAGATGATTTCTTTAGTAGTGTATATCCTACTATTAGTTCTGGTAAGTCTACTAAGGTAATTATTGTTTCTACCCCTCGTGGTATGAATCACTTTTACCGACTGTGGCATGATGCAGAACTAGGTAGAAACGAATACGTCACCACAGACGTTCACTGGTCAGAAGTGCCAGGCAGAGATGAAGCGTGGAAAGAACAGACAATCAAGAACACATCAGAAGCACAGTTCCGTGTTGAGTTTGAATGTGAGTTCTTAGGATCTGTTGATACATTGATATCACCAGCAAAGTTAAAGACTATGGTGTATGATGAACCAATAAATCGTGGAAAGAGAGGTGGAGAGATATATGAAAATCCAGTAGATAAACATAACTATTCGATTACTGTTGACGTTGCTAGAGGTGTAGAGAAAGATTACTCCGCCTTTATAGTATTCGATACCACAGAGTTTCCATACAAAGTTGTTGCAAAGTATAGAAATAATACTATCAAACCAATGCTGTTTCCAAATGTTGTTTTAGATTTTGCTAAGGCATACAATAATGCGTATGTTTTATGTGAGGTAAATGATATAGGAGATCAGATAGCGTCTATACTATTCTATGATATGGAGTATGAAAATGTTTTGATGACTGCTGTTAGAGGTAGAGCTGGACAAGTATTGGGTCAAGGATTCTCTGGTAGTAAGGTGCAACTAGGAGTCAAGATGTCTAAGACTGTCAAAAAGATAGGGTCACTTAACCTCAAGACTCTCATAGAGACAGATAAACTAATAGTAAAGGATTATAATATTATTGCAGAACTCACAACCTTTATTGAAAAATCAAATTCATTTGAGGCAGAAGAGGGGTGTAATGATGATCTTGCCATGTGCCTAGTGATATTCTCATGGTTGGTAATGCAAGATTATTTCAAAGAGATGACAGATGATGATATAAGAAAGAGAGTGTATGATGATCAAAGAGATCAGATAGAGGCAGACATGGCACCATTTGGTTTTATATCTGATGGGGTATCTGAAGAGACATCATTTGTAGATAATGATGGGGATAGATGGCATGTTGACGAATATGGTGATAGATCATTTATGTGGGATTACCTGTAATGGACTTAGATGATCCAGTACTGTTTTTACACGAGAGAACATGTAGAGTATGTGGAAAAACGTATTCATTAACAGATGGTTTTTATCTGACAAGAAAAAGTAGAGGTGAAAAGCCATCCTCATACTCCTATGAATGTAAATCTTGTACTATTAATAGAGTAAAGAAGAAGAAAAAGAGAGGCAAACCAGACGTATATCCTGACTGGTAGGGAGTTCATGCACCGTTTCCCCAGTGAAAAAGTGGTAATTTCTAAATAATAACAGAGAAAACAACTGAGATCTTCGAGGAACACTAACATGGCGCTTAATCTAGTATCTCCAGGCGTTAAGGTAAAAGAGGTAGACTTAACAGTAGGAAGAATAGACGGCATCAACGATCAAGTTGGAGCGATTGCAGGCCCCTTTGAAAAAGGCCCTGTAGACGAACCTGTATTGATTGAAACTGAAGCTGACTTACTTACAACTTTTGGTTCACCAAAATCTACTGATGCTCAATACGAGTACTGGATGACTGCATCTGCTTTCTTATCTTACGGAGGAGTCCTAAGAGTATTAAGAACAAACAACGCAGTTCTATCCAACGCTAACGCACCTGTTGGTGTCGCAATTACAAACTTATCCATTACTAATCTAGAAGATTATTACAATAATCGTTCTACAGATACAACATGGAACTATGCTGCAAGAAACCCTGGCTCTTGGGCAAATGGTTTAAAGATTTGTACTATTGATGCTAAAGCTGATCAGAGAATCGGAATTGGTACTGATGGTCTTGTAGTTGGATATGCTATTACTGCTGGTTTCTCAACAAGTATCGCAAACACTGATGGAACTGTAGGTATCGAAACAGGATATATCAAAGGTATAATCACTGATATTCACTCTGGAAGTATTGATGTTAAAGTTGTTGCAAAACACAACGTAACAACTGATGTTTGGACTGTTGCTGACTACGAAGAAGGTTCTTCAACTAATTCTTTCCAAGGATATGACGTAGGTATCTACAACGAATACTTTACTAAACCAGCAAGTGATAACCAACCTAACCGTTATCAGATCTTTAACAACTCTGGAACATCTCAAAGAATTGAAAGAACAAGATTCCAAGCTGTAGTTGGTGTTGGTTCTACTGAAATTACATTCGGTGAGGATCTTAGTGCATTGAAGGTTGCACCTGGCGACCAAATCAAGTCACTTAACGGAACATATAGTGGTGATGTTGTTTCCGTCCAAACTGCGGTAGGTGGTAATCCACTAATCGTGATGGATACAGCAGCTACTGTTGCATTTGCAAATACAGCCTTCATTGTAATGTCTGGTATTGGTAGTGGAATATACCTAAGAGAGGGTAACACCGTTACGGATTGGTACAACGAACAAACTTTAGGTCTTACAAACCTCAATATCAAATGGAATCAGATTGCAGAGGCACCAACTACAACTGAGTATGCTAAAGCAAGAAATTCTAAGTATGATGAATTCCACGTTTTAGTTGTGGATGACAATGGATCTGTAACTGGTCAAGCAGGAGCAGTCGTAGAGAAATGGGTTGGATTATCAAAGGCATCTGATGCTAAGATATCTCCAAGCACAGATATTTTCTACAAGAACTACCTTGCAAACTTCTCACAATATGCATTTGTGGGTGCTGCACAAACTGGTATGGGTCTTAAGTATTCTATGTTAAGTGGATACACATTAGATTCATCTGGTACATGGGGTACTGAAGCACAAGGAAAAACATTCAACGGTTCTGGTGCTAAAACATTCACACTCCAGAATGGTAACGACTACGGTTCTGTTGGTGCATATAAGTGTAATCTAGGAGATATTATTTCCTCATACACTGTATTGGATAACCCTGCTGAGTATACAGTAAATTATCTAATTCAAGGGCCATCTGGTGGAAATTCAATTTACGAGGCACAGGCTAAGGCAAACAAACTTATCCAGATTGCAACTACTCGTAAGGATTGCATTGCATGTATTTCACCTTACAGAGAAGGGGTTGTTAATATAACCAATACTGATCAACAAACTAACAATATTATTGCATTTTATGAGAGTTTAACATCTAGTTCATATGCAGTGTTTGACTCTGGTTATAAGTATACCTTTGATAGATTCAACAATACATTTAGATACATTCCTCTAAATGGTGACATTGCTGGATTGATGGCAAGAACTTCCATCAACTCATTCCCTTGGTTCTCACCAGCTGGTGCAACCAGAGGAACAATCAACAATGCAGTTAAGATTGCTTACAATCCATCTCAGGCTCAAAGGGATATTCTTTATCCTAAGAGAATTAACCCTGTTATATTCTCACCTGGCGCTGGTCTTGTACTATTTGGTGATAAGACTGCACAGAAAGAGGCGTCTGCTTTTGATAGAATAAATGTTCGTCGTTTATTCTTAACAATAGAGGCAACTATCGAACAGGCTGCAAGAGCTCAGTTATTTGAATTTAATGATGATCTTACAAGAACTGCTTTTGTGAACATCGTCGAACCATATCTTCGTGATGTACAGGCAAAGAGAGGTATTTCCGACTTCGTAGTCATATGTGATGAGTCAAATAACACACCTGATGTTATTGATTCAAATACCTTTAAGGCAGACATCTTCGTGAAGCCCGCACGTTCTATCAACTACATTGGTCTAACCTTTGTTGCTACTAGATCAGGCATCAGCTTTGATGAAGTCATCGGATCTGTTTAATTTTACTAAATAAGTTACTAAGAGGATTTTAAAAAAATGTCACAAAACTTACCTGATGTCGGCGAAAGAACCATAGACTCGTTTAGGTCGAGATTGGTTGGTGGTGGTGCTCGTCCCAATTTATTTGAGGTAAAATTAGTTTACCCAGAAGGGATTGCAACCTCCGTGGCTGATAAGGAACTACCCATAGACACTAGATTTATGGTGAAGGCAGCAAATCTACCAGCATCAAATATCAATGTTATTGATATTCCATTCAGAGGTAGAAACCTCAAGATTGCTGGAGATAGAACATTTGATATCTGGACAATTACAGTTATCAATGATACTTCATTCAGACTCAGAAACGCATTTGAAGCTTGGATGAATAGAATCAACCGTGTAGATAACGCTACTGGAGAAGTAACTCCTATAGATTATCAAACAAACGCATATGTCTATCAATTAGGTAGAGATGTTACAAAGGCAGGATCATCTGTAGGCGTCTCTGAATACATTGGAGATAGTGTTGGTAAACTTGGAAAACAGAAGGCAACTAATGCTAAAGTTGAAGTTCTAAAAACTTACAAGTTCCACGGAATATTCCCAACAAACGTAAGTGCAATCGAACTTTCGTACGATCAATCGGATTCAGTAGAAGAGTTTACAGTGGATCTACAAGTCCAGTGGTGGGATGCTTACAGACAGGATGAAAAGGCTTCCTTCTTAACTGGTTACAACCAGAATAACTAGACATAATCTAAAACTTGTGTTATAATATAAGATAAATAACTGGGACAGCCCAGTAGTAGTGAGTTAATGGCTAAATTATTTGGTTTTAAAATAGAGAAAGACGACGAACAATCAAAGAGTGTCGTCTCTCCTGTTCCTCAGAATAATGAGGACTCATCGGACTATTATGTTTCGAGTGGATTTTATGGCCAGTATGTTGATATTGATGGTGTATTTAAGTCTGAGTTTGAGTTAATAAAAAGATATAGAGAGATGGCGCTTCACCCAGAAGTAGATAGTGCTATTGAAGATATAATAAACGAAGCAATAGTTTCGGATCAGAATGATTCTCCTGTCGAAATCGATTTGGAGAATCTTCCAGCATCTGAGAAACTTAAAGAATTAGTTAGAGAAGAGTTTAAATCAATAAAAGAAATCATGGACTTCGATAAGAAATGCCATGAAATTCTCAGAAACTGGTATATTGATGGTAGAATTTATTACCATAAAGTAATTGATGTCAAAAAACCAGAAGAAGGCATTAAGGAAGTTAGATATATTGATCCACTTAAGATTAAATTAGTAAGAAAACTTAAGACAGATCCTACACTAAGAGGTGCAATAAATCAAGTAAACGCTAAGAACCCTGCTGATTTAGAGAGTCCAGATATAGAAGAGTTTTATCAGTATGATCCTAGCCAAACTCAAGGTAAAAATGCTTTGGGTGCTATAGGACAAACACCTTTTTCCACTAAACAAAGACCAGTAAAGATTGCACCAGATGCCATCACATTCTGCCACTCAGGTTTAGTAGATAGAAACAAACAGACTATACTTTCATACTTACATAAGTCAATCAAGGCACTCAATCAACTGAGAATGATTGAAGATAGTCTCGTTATCTACAGATTATCAAGAGCGCCAGAACGTAGAATATTCTACATTGACGTAGGTAATCTACCAAAAATCAAAGCGGAACAATACCTCAAAGAGGTGATGAACCGTTATCGAAACAAATTAGTTTATGACGCATCAACAGGAGAAATTAGAGATGACCGAAAACACATGTCCATGCTCGAAGACTTCTGGCTACCAAGACGAGAAGGTGGCAGAGGCACTGAGATCACTACGTTGCCAGGTGGACAAAATCTTGGCGAACTTAGCGACATCGAGTACTTCCAAAAGAAACTATACCGTTCACTAGGAGTTCCAGAATCTCGCATTGCTGGATCTGGTGATGGATTTAATTTAGGTAGATCATCTGAGATACTGAGAGACGAAATCAAGTTCACCAAGTTTGTTGGTAGAATGAGAAAGAGATTTTCACATTTATTCAACGATATGTTGAAGACTCAGTTGATTCTAAAAAATATTGTTACCCCAGAAGATTGGGAAGTCTTATCAGACCATATACAATACGACTTTGTATATGATAATCATTTTGCAGAACTCAAAGAATCTGAGTTAATGAACGAAAGGTTAGGAGTGGTTGCTGCTATTGATCCTTACATTGGCAAATATTTCTCTTTAGAATACGTTCGTAGAAACATTCTTAAACAAAAAGATGAGGAGATTATCGAGATTGATAAACAAATGCAAAATGAAATTAAAGATGGTAAGGTCGCTGATCCTATGGAAGTGCAACAATTAGAAATGGGTGTACATCCAGAACAACTTCCAGGCGGGGCAATGAATCCTGACCCTATGGGCATGGGAGCTCCAGTCGAAGGAGAGATTGATGGTAGTGCCACAGAGGCGCCAGAAATGCCCAAAGGTGGAGAAATATAAATATTAAGTAATCCAATTCTATATTAACTTTTATGGATAATGATTTAATTGATATGATTGCAGCTGATAACGCTCAATCTGATGTGCATGATAAGATCAAAGAGATCCTTTATGCAAAGTCACAAGAGAATATCAATGTTGTAACACCAGCAGTTACTGCTGATATGTTTGGTGGGCCTAATCCCTACCTAGAACCAGAAGTTGAGAATGAGCCTGCTGCGGAAGCAGATGGCACACCTAGTTCTGTTGAGGATACAACAGAAGTTGAAGCACCTACTGCTGAAGTAGATGCACCTGATGATGAGGAAGTAGAAAAACCTGAGGCTTAACATGAAACTCATTACAGAAGAAATCGAAACCGCCAAGGTTCTTGTCGAAGAAAAAAAC
>VTLG01007916.1_pt1 | contig 22583 bp, 17 predicted proteins | sample 4694571 | NCBI WGS metagenome assembly VTLG01 (sample SAMN12604809, study PRJNA352737) | marine metagenome | biome: ENVO:00000447; feature: ENVO:00000209|ENVO:00000569|ENVO:01000036; material: ENVO:00002151; isolation source: viral sequences binned using virsorter ...
CATGGTCTGTATTGCTTGGGTCAAATAAAGTAAATACTCCTGAGACAGATTCGTCACCGCCTGTTCCGGTATACCCAGAAAAAATGGTGTAGCTTTGTGTATTGCTTTGTCCCCAACCCTCATATTGGAAGTTGTAGTTATATCCGTGTTCTGCATGATATGAAGCAATGGTAGAACTTATGACATATTCATTGAAACCACTTCCACCAGAAGCGTTTGCTTGAACTTGCAAGTGAGAACTGCCCGAACTTACAGGGTGCATATTTGTGAAGTGGAACTCATATATATCATAGGTGTTGTCCATTACCACACCACCTGTTCCGTCTAGGAATTGTATGGCTGCATCTGAGTCGGCTGTTTCTGTCTTGATTAACGTATGAGCGTCAGTAATGCCAGCGAACTCAAGCCCGTTTAACGCTTGGATATTGGCATCTGTCATGCCGTTGATTTTATCAATGCTGGCAATCGCAATACCGTTTACTTTGTCAATCGCATTAGCCAAACTATGCTCCCGTATGCTCGATTACATCTATGCTTGGCATTACAAGAAGAACATCATCTGTTATTGCCACGCCTACTCTTTGAGCATAATCTCCATCGTCATTTGGTGCGGTTAGTGACAAGTCACCTGGGTCAGCTTCTTCTATATATACAGCCTGTCCCTTTGTTCCAAAGTTCCAGTCATCGTGTCTGAATACTCCATGAGTCATTACATAAACATCATCGTCGGCACTACCAGCAGCAGTTGTTGCAACTCCGATGCAAGGCCCTGATAGCGTTCCGGTAGCATCAGCAACCGTTTTTATAACCCTGCCATCCGTGCCTATTGAGACAGCATCACCTATAGCAACAGCAGCACCCGCATCAAACAAGACTACTATTCCATATCCTGTGTTGTTACCACTAGCACCTCCGGTAGCTGGCTCATCGTCTGCTGGTCTAGTACCTCCAAGTTTTATAACTTTTCCATCGGCTATTGCTACGTCACCCGCAGGACTTAAGTTACCTGTAGAGACAGCACCCGTTGTGTCGAATGTGCTTGACCCAATATCGATGTTGCCAAAGCCAGTACTTATAGAACCTGAGTTCAATGCTCCTACCGCATCAATACTGCCCTCAATATCCGCTGCAACTTCAGCAGCGGTACGGCTTTCTAATCCATTCGCAGTAAATCTGGCATACTCATCGTCGGCCACGTCCGCTGCGTCGATCTTTACCGCATTGGTATTTGATATTCCAAAGGTAAGAGACGCCTGTCCACCAATATCAGACAAGACTTCTGATGTTGACCGACTTTCCAAACCGTTAGCAGTAAACCTAGCGTATTCATCATCAGCTACATCTGCTGCATCTATCTTGACTGCATTGGTGTTCGAGATTCCAAATGTGAGAGAGGCTTGTGCGCCAATGTCAGAAAGAACTTCGGAAGCACTACGGCCTTCGATTGACGTACCTGCTACCCGCAAGAAATCATCATTAGCAACGCCAGTCGTAAATACTGGAACATTCGTGTTAGATATGCCTGTGGAGGCAGTAGCAGCAGTTCCCAAACCTAGATTGGTTCTAGCGTCTCCAGCCGATGATGCTCCTGTACCTCCATGAGCTATAGCAATATCCGTAGCCTCCCATGTACCAGTTGCAATAGTTCCCAATACAGTAATCGAACCCCATGCAATATCAGTACCGTCAGATTTTAAAACGGTATTCGCGCTACCCACAGATAGAGCAGCTGTCGCAGCAGAGGCGTTACCGTAAATTATGCTTCCTCTTGCCAACCCATCTAGGACATTCAATTCTCCAGGCGTTGCAGAAATCTGCGTTGAACTTGTATCTGCTGCAAATACTCCGAGATAACCGCCTTGATTTGGCATATAGATAGTTCGGTCTGCATCAGGGTCTACAAACGACAGGGTTACTTCATTGCCGTCACCAGCATCCCCCTCGAAGATAACAGCGTTAGCACCAGCTACAGTACCGTTTATAGTAATAACGTCAGTTGCATCGCTACCAAGAGTTACTGCTCCGTTTAACACGGTAGCTCCAGTAACAGCCAGCCCCCCTGAGACTGTAGTGGTAGAGGCCGCTCCAGCTGCAATGGTTACGTCAACTTCACCATCGGCATCTTTTACACCTAAGATTTGAAGCCCTGCAGTCATAGTGGCGTCGTTTTCTGCCACAGAGAATTTAATTCCACCAGCTTCAGTACCATTATCTGCTTCAATTACATAGGCTTCCATTCGCCCATATTCTTCGGTGGTATTGGCAGCATTAGTCCCGTAGAACGTGATCGTTCCTATAGTGTCGTTATCTGCGCCCTCTCCGGAAGCTGGATCTTTAATAAACTTTATATATCCTGCAGTAGCATCAGCATGGGTATTTGTAATGTTGAGTATGGGTTCGTTAGCGCTTGAAGAAGATAAGGTAGCGCCAGCAAACTGAGGCGAATCAGTTGTCCCTACGCCTATAGAAGTTCTAAGAGTTGCTCCACTTTCGGCAACAGGATCAGTAGTTCCGTCACCGACAATCATTTCTCCGTCTGCCAAAACGCTCATTGCTGTAATTGCGCCTGTTCCAGATCCAAGAAGGACTCCGCCATTAGTCAGGCTTGTAGGCAAAACATCTTCAAGGGCGTTTACAGCTGTATGAATATCGCTGAGAGCCTTAGCGGTTACGTTGAGAGTTACAGTCGCAGCTGCAAGATGTTCAGCTGCAGAGGTGCTCTCTTGAGCTCTTGTGACAGTTAATGTATCGCTTGACCTGCTTGTACAGGCAAGGATCTCACTGTCAATCGTAATATGAAAGGTTCCTGACGACGGAAACAGAGCTCCAGCGCCAGAGGCCACAGAAAGGCTGGTGGCATCAGCCGTTATCGTTGACGCAAGAGTAGTTGTAGCTCTGTTGGCAACCTGTAGAAATGATGTGGCCATAGCATGCTCCGGATGAGTCTAGGAGGCAGCTTTAAACTGACATTTGATTGTTAACGTAAGAGTATCTGTAGAAACCATTGGCGCTGTCGGAGAAAGATCTCCAACTACTAACATATCGCCACCACTAGAAGCGTTAAAGATACCAGCTTCTGTAATTGTTACAGTGGCTGTTGATGTAAAGGTTTTAACCCATTGAGCAGTATCATTTGTAACAGTTGTAGTAACCGTCGATGCCGTTGCTGAAGCACGTTGCAGTCCATTGCTAGCTGTATTTTCATTGTCAAGCGTTGTATCGCTTGCGGTTTGTCCGGTCCCAGTTCCAAGAGCCATATAAGTCCATGCAACTGGAGAACCTGTGCCTGTGGCATGCTTGGCTAATTCAACAAAGCCTGCATTTGTAGCAACTGCCATTATTCATTTCCTTCCGAAAGTTCTAAGCTGTCTAGACTTTGAAATGTTCCATTGTCTTTAATGCGGTTAATAAGAAGCGCTTCGGCAAGTTTATCTAAACCATCATTAGAAATAACACCTACTTGTTTTAAAACGCCGTCTTTGTCGCGTAACTCATAGGAGCCTTCTACTGCTATATCAAGATTTACTTGGGCCATTTTTCGTGTTCTCGGCCAGCCTCTATAAGACTGGTTATTGCAACGATCTGATCGAACATTGCTTCTTTTGGTGCTACCACAGCTATAAAAGCCATTTCTCCATCACCGGAGACTATAGTGCTTTGACGACCTCTAATATCCTGCAACGCTGTGTTCTTAAACTCTGTCCAACTAATTGATTCCAAATTTCCCCCTAGATTGAGGGGGCCGACTCCTCTGGGCCGACCCCCCCCAAAGTTTCAGTCTATGACAGCGCTGCGCCATCATTCTGTAACTGGCGCCATTCGAGATCTGAGCCATCTTCAATAGCAATGAGAATCACGCTATCTCCAACGTCTGCAAATGTCATTACGTTTTCGCCAGATGTGTTCGTTACGTCTGAAGCAGAAGTAACAACACAGTTACCGCCATCTGTCTTCAAGTACAAGCTAATCGTTTGCCCAATGAAGGTAGGATCTGCAAGTGTTCGAGTTTCTGCACCTGCTGTTACAAGAGCAACAGAACCGGACGCAGTAACCGGAATCGCACCCGCATCACCTGGATCTGTAATGAGGTTAGTGTAATCAGTTGGTTGTGAGTACACTCCAGGATTTACCAGAATCCGTTTGCGGTGAGTCAGAATACCAATTTGCTGACCCGAAGTTCCCTGAGCTGAGGACGGCTTGCCGCTCTCCCCCAGATACAACGGAGCTCCGAGAAAGTCGGATGACGCCGCAAAGTAAACTTCAGTAACAGTTCCATTAGTACCGACAGTATCTTGAGTTGCCAACTCTGCCCAATCCGCAACGGAGATTTCTTCTCCAGCTGCGGTTGATGCTTCAAGAGCTACAGCAACGGCCTTGACCCTAGTTGAGTCGTCGGCAAGTTTAAACGTACTGGAAGTGTCTGCATTTGCCGGAGCAAGCAGATCACCAACAACGACAGCTGCGTTTACAGTTGCCTTGTATGCTTTACCAGTACGGACGGTTCGTTTACCGTCTTTGTCTGTGTATGTAAAAGCCACGGACTTATTTCCTTATTTCGCTTGTGTGCTATTTTTCGGGTTAACACTGTTGACGCCCTTTACCTCCTGATTACGCTCAGTGGCTCAGCGAGTAACTTTTAGGAAGTTACTGTCCCTGCTGGTTGAAGCCCAGTCAACTTTGCACACGAAATGATGCTCTGCACCATTATTGACGGATACCACTTGATACGAGTTCGAGCTGCATCCTTCGTTTCGAGCTTTGCAAACTTCTCGACTGTAATTGGCATTGACTGAACTCCCGAGAGAGCTTTCGGGCCAAATTGCAGAGCGAAGATTGAAGTGCTGTTGTCGTCGTCGCCAAGAGCTGTGCCGTCTGTTGGCTGATGACCATAACCAGAGCCGTAGTCCTTGTCACAGGCTTCGTCATTCGAAAGGAAATCTGAAACATGAACAGGAACGCCCAGGATCGTCTGTACCCTGCCATCAGCTGCATCATCATAAGTAATGCCACCAACGCTTTTTAGGTACTTGTTGATTGATCGACGCATTGCCTTTGTCATAACAAGCATGTCAGGCTTGCCATCTTGAATTAGGTCAATCGTTTCTTCGAGCTTTGCCATACTAAGAACAGCTGGAGATCCAGAACCGCCAACAGCAACAGTGTTATACGTTTCAGACGTAAGCAACTGGTGAAGGCCGTCAAACCGTTTAGTTTCAGTGGCTGCATAACCATAGAACAGAGTGTTCAAAAATGCGTGCCTAATGGCCTTTGTCTTTGCTTCAATCTGCTCACTCATCAGATCTTGTATGTCAGATCTTGTTGCGGCAAGGTAGTTATCAACGTCAGCGTCTCCACCAAGAATCTTGGTGTGTGCCGTGTGCTGCGTGACAGTTGAGGTTGACTCAACCCATGTATCGCCAACTCCATAGAAGTCAGCTCCGGACATAGTAGTTTCAACATCATAGGTAAGACCATTACCTTTAATGTCTTTAAATCCCAATCGTCCGAGAATTGGGTCATCTTTCACAATAAGTTCAACAACACCGCGTTGAAGAACATCATTGGAATATTTACTCGATTCAACTAATGTAAGAGACATTTACTTATCCTCTACGTCTACTAACGTCTTCTTGTTGCGAGCCCAGCTCGAACTTTTTCAAGCGCGCTCATATTTTCTAAATCAGAGGAGATAGCTCCTCGTTGTCCAGAGTCGAAACGTTCAGTTCCCGTAGCCTCAGCTTCTCGGTTATCAAGAGAAAGTTCTCTAGCTTTAAGTCGCATTTCATCCGGAGAGGTAATTGCTTTATCGCCCATAAGGACGTCAGCATCTACTCCAAATTCTTGAGCAAACTCTTGGGCATAAGAAAAACGAGCCAATAATGCTGAATTTACATAATCGGTTTCGTTTGCCTCTTGCGCTAAAGATTGCTGCTGAAGGCTTTGAGCCTTTTCTTTTGCAGCATCTTGCCTTTGGTGGGATCTTTGTATCGCTTCTTCAGCAGACATTTCTCCGCTATCAACTTCTCGGCTATCTGCTATATCGGCATTGCGATTTTCAGATTCGAGAGCGTCTATTTGAGCTTGCAAGGCAGACTGAGCCGCCTGATCTCTTAAAGCAGAAATTGTCTCGTCTTTTTTAGACAACTGTTGTTGTAAAAACTCAGCTGTAACACCAGGCGACGTAGAGGTAGCAGAGTCAGTCTCAGGAGCAGCAGGTTGGTTTTCTCCATCCTGTTCGCCGCTAAAACTAGCCTCAGCTGCAGTCTTTAGTTCTTGGTCAGTAGTTTTTTCAGTAGTCAAAAGTTAACTCCAAACATCTATACAGTAACAAGTTCTCGCGTATTTCGCATCTTTTTAGCTACAGCTGCATTTTGTTGCACCTGCCTTAAAGTCTGCTTCATCCACGTTTTAAAATTATCTTGGCCCAAATTTAGGCCTGGCGTACTATGTATTTTTCGTAAAGAAGCCGTTTCTTCTCGCGTAAGTATTCCTCCAGACCAAACTTTTTGTAATGCTATTAAATCAGATTGAGTTAGAACAGCGCTAATTTTTTCCCAGTTTTCTTCAGCCATGTTAGATGAGGCTGGTTGTGGCGTAGGTGTAGGTGTAGGTGTAGGCGCAGGCTTTGAAAAATCATAAGGCTTTATAGGTTCAATATCTCTAAACTTAGGCGGTAATTCTTGAATTTCTTTCTCTGCTCCCATAACTGAAATAACCCATCTTTCTGTAAGTACGTTTTTATAAACATCAAGGCGATCTTCGTCTAAATCAGTAGCTTTAATGTTTTCTTCTATAATAATTTCTTTGGCTATTCTTCTAGCTGCTAGCGTTTGCAGACTTGAAACATTACCTGCGATAAATAAATGGGCGTCAATTTCTGGATTTCTTTTTCTAAACGTAATCCTATCTGACGTAACTCCAAACCTATCCTTTAATTTTGTTTTCTCAGCTGACGACAACTTCTTATAGTCAGAAGGAATGTTGTAATACTGATTAATCTCCTGCTTCCACTTTTTTCGCAATCCTTCAGTTTTGCCACCAAAAAGAGAATCCGGAAGATCAAGTTGAAGAAAATCTTCAAGCGGAGTCCTGTCTAAGCGTTTTTCCAGATATTCCCTGCCTCCGTTGGTTTGATAAACGCCGCCAAGATAAACGTTGTAAAACTCTACTGGGTTTATCTTTTTATTGAATACAGGCTTTAGCTCAGGTTTTTCTACGTCAAACTTTTTGACTCCGCTGCTATACCTGACGCCGCCTTCTTTGACTGCAATAAATCCATTAAGACTTTTATTCAGCTGTATACCACCTGGGACAACACCGTATTTGAAGAAAAACTCTCTAAATCCAGTTGCGTCTCCGTTTTTGAACCATAAATTAAGGCCTTTCCTAAAATCACTCTGTAATTTCCACGGTAAAACCCCATTTGTGTTTCCAAGAGGAGAAAATCCACCATAAAACAATGACAGCATCGGAATAAAGGAAGACATGCTCCACGGCTTTCTGTCAATAGCTTTGTCTGTAACATAATTTATTGCAACGGCTAAAGCGATTCCTGTAAGTACCTGCTTCAGCCTTCTCCCTAAGATAGCTTGCCCTTCTTTTGAGTTGGCGCTAATTGTTCTATAAGCTCCTGTTCTAAAACCTTTTATCGCGCTAATCTCTCTTACCGTATTCATCATTTCAAATGCAAATGTTTGAAAAGGGAATAAGGCTGACATTTCTCTGGAGCGTAGAAATCCAACAGCATCTTCTCGGTTATACATAGATTGCGTTCTAGCGCCGCCTTGTGAAGCAAACTGCCAAAGATCGCGGCCTTTGTACCCAAGCTGCTCTCCACGTAAATACGCAGCTCTTGTTGCGTGTGCTGTCATTAACTTTTCTATAGTGGTCGAGAGGAAGTTTGCTACATCAGTAACGCTATCTAATTTACTTTTTCGTAATTTAAGTTTTTCATCACCAAGATCCTGTCTTATAACAGTTCCGCTACGTTGTTGAGTTTTGATCTTATAGCTGTATGACTTATTTTTTATTTCGTCCATTAATTTTTTATTAAAAAATACATCAGTGGCTTTAATTGAATTTCTAGTTCCGTAACGAAGGGCAGTTAAAGCTCCCGAAGAAGTCTGAATAAACGTATTCCAGTAAACGTTTAGCGGAAATACAGCTCTTGTCAGGTTCTGCCTAAATATTAATATTGAGTCTATAACACTAGGAGTAGATCTCCCTTTAGGGCCTGGGATTGTTATCGTTCTGTCAAGTTTTGGGCTTATTTTCTGTAAGCGAATTGTCTTTCCCAAAGGTAATGGGAGTCTTCTGTTAAAAATCCACAGGCTTCTAATAAATCTAGTTGGAGTAGTAGGAACACCTGCATATGCTTCATAGGCATGAGTATCAAAGGCGTCAGCTAAATTAGGATAGCCATTTTCTCTAAGTGGCTTTGTATGTCGTTTTACATTTCTGATAATTTCAGTGTTGTAAATATCCTTTTTCGTTGAATCAGCATAAGACATAAGAAGTTTTGTAATATCGCCTTCAAGTTCTTCTACTGGAATACCACTTTTTCTATGTAATTCTCTTGCATTAAATACCTTATTAGGCTTAATGAAGTCAGGAACAGCACGTTCATCTAATGGGGATTGCTCTAACCAACCACCCACAGTTCCCCAGTCATGTGTTTCACGAATATGAGGCCTATAAAAATCAATATAAGGAATTGCATCATGCCCACGTTTGAGTCTTGCAAGATTCATCAATTCGTGCATTTCATCAAAGAAAACCCTAGATTCCTGAGCTAATCTAATGGCTTTTATTTGATTTTCAATACTAAGCCCTTTAACGATTTTTTGAATATCCTCATAAGCAAGAAAGTTTTGAGGAGGAGTGGTTGTATTAAATCGTGTAGCTTTATCTTTTCTTCCAATAACTTCAAGGAGCTCCGCAGCTACTTTACGAACTTTTTTATCTGGATTATCAAGTTCATTAAGTATTCCCAAAATTCGTCTGGTAGACCATTCTTGGAATTGAGCTCCCGCAAGATGTATTCGTTGAGTTGTTTCGACAATATCCTGAGTTAAAGGCCCAACAGCTTCTCCAAAGTCACCTTCATTCGCAATACGTGGAATATCTGTGACCATTGATTTTCTAGAATTGATCTCTTGAAATCCTCCAGAACTTACCTGCCATCTAAACTGTGCAGAAACTGGCTCATCTCCGCTAGCAATATACTTTACAAAATCGCGGGGATCATCTGATTGTGACTGCATTGCAGCAGCTTTTTGAGCTGAATGAGCTGGATTGAAGTCAGTTGCTTGGTGAGCAAGTTCTATAGCTGCCTCGTCTGGATTTGTAGCTTGAGATAACGCTACAGACTTTCTGTACTCAGATTTTGGGAATGATTCTGCCTGTGTCGTTTGACGGACAGCAGCTCCACCTTCATATCCAACATCTAAAGGCGGCCCTTCAGCAACACTTTCGCCTGGAGCAAGCCCGCTTTCTACTGGTCTGCCAGGTCTTGGCCCTTTTCCTCCAGGCCCTATGCCTGAATCTGCAGGTCTTCGCAGCTGTCGTCCATATATAGCTCCACTTACCTCTGATCTTGGTATAGTCCCTGAACTTAATAATGGGGAAGAAGCAGCTGCGTCTAAGAACTCTTCTTCAGCTACTTTTGCTGCTATTCGAGCAGCTTCTTTTTCTTCATTAGTTCGCTGTATATTAGTACGGCGTATTTCTTTATCAGCAACTGCGGTTGCTGCATCTTGAACTTGATTCTTTTTCTTTTCTGATAATGCAGCCCATTCTTTTTGAGCAGATCTAGCTTCTTCAATATCTGCGCGAACGTTAAATACTCGCTCAGGATTATCTTCGCCATAACGCTGTGGATTTATATTTACAAGATCGTCTGGGAGTTCATCTATAGCCTCAGTTGCAACTCTCCAATTACGCTTATTGGCAAGTTTTTTATACTCCTTAGAGGACTTTATCATTCTATTGATTGCTGGATCTGGGCCAAAGAACGCTGTAGTAGTTCCGCCTCTTGCCCCCCATCTTTCTTCAGCGGCTTTTATCAAGTAAGGATCTTGGTCTGGTCCAGGTGCTAAGCGATCTGTAATTAATGCCCCTTCAACAAATGTTCCATCTTTTCGTCTATAACCTTTTGTTCTCCAATTGGGCTTTGCTCCACCTGAGCTGGACAACCAAAATGCTTGCGCGGGAGTAAAACCTTCTTCTGGGAAGTAATCCTGTCTATTTAATAAGAATGTATATTCAACTATTGGGTTTTCGGCTGGATCAACAAGCTGTGATAATTGATATTCTTTTTCAAACTCTTTAGCTTCTTCTGGGATAAAATCTTCTTTAGTAGGAACCCTGCCAGTCCTATATGCTTCTTCAGCTTGCAATGGAGTAATCTCGCCCGAGCTCTCCATCCACTCTATTTCAGCTCTTTTCTCAGCTGTAAGCTCTATAGCCTCTACCGAAGGTTCTACGTCATCTACGTCATCAACCCAATTCTCAAGATCTTCGTTTATTTGATCTCGTTCTTTTCTCAGCTTTATAGCTTCGGAGCTATCTTTACCATGCAGGTCTACAGCTTGTTTTATTTCTACTTCTAGCTCGTCAAGTCGAGCCCCCATAACATTAATAGGGTTGTCTCCATCAACAGGAAGAAGATGTGCATGGGATTCGTCAGGCAACTCCTCAACAGACTCATAAGTTACGCTGTCATTTTCAAAATTAGGGTTACTTCTTCTTTCAGCGGCAACAGCTTCGTCAGATAAGTCTTGTAATATAGCTGGAGCCTCGTTGTCAACAGGTTCAAGGTTTCTAATTTGCGCGTCAGACATCATTTGCCCTTGAGTTAGTCTGCTTTCTAGAGCTGCAAGTTTGTCTGCTTCTGTTTCTACAAGTACAGGGCCAGCCTCTCCGGTTTCGGTGAATGTCGACTGTCCTTCAATTCGAGTCTCAGGAGCTGACGGTGTTTCACCTGCAGGAGTTCTAAAAACCCTGTTTATTGCGCTGTCAGGATCAATTATCGTTTCTAATCCTCGACGAGATACCTCTAAATCAATATTCCTGTTTAGTATTTTCCCTACCTGACTTATGCCAGGGCTATTAGAAAGTTCATACCAATCAGCATAACGCGCAGCGCTAGTTAACTGCTCGGTTGATAGTTGACCTATTGGTGTCTCAAGAAGCGGACGGACTTTATCTGCGTCATATGCACCGTCAGCAGGCAATATAAATCTATCTATAACTTCTTTTCTTACACCCGAAAGTTTAGACAGTAATGTCTTTTTACTCTCAATAACAACAGGAGCAGCCCCCCTAGCAGCATCAGGCGTTTCGATCTGGTCGAGTTTCTCTCTCAAATCTTCAAGAGCGGCTCTTTGGCCATAAAGTCTGTCGTGAAGGAAGCCTGAGTCTGTCCTTCTCTCAGCCCGTGTGATCCGCATAGCCAAATCAGCTTCGGCTTCATCTAGTGCTGTTCGCAGTCGAGCAATATCCTCGGGACCTGTGATGATTGAAGACGGCAGTTTTTCGCCGTCTACCTTTACGTGCTTTCGCTGGAGTGGTGTGATCTTTATTGATGGGTTCGCAGCTGACTTATTGCGTATCTCAGCTTGAACTGGAGGAGGAGGATCGAAGTAACGGTCGAAGTTGTACGGCTTTTGCCCCATACGATCCATGAGTGTCCGCCTACCATCTATAACCATGAATCGGGCAGTACCTTCGTGGATTGCGTTTGTCACGTTGTCTATATGCTTACCGTTTGCATCAAGGATTTCGATATATGATGCGCCCCTTCTTTTTGGGTCATGGCGAGCTACAAAAGTCCAGTCCTTTTTGATCCATTCTGGTAGCGGGTCAATGTCATCTGGTTTGTCTTCAGAAGCCCTCTTTGTAAGTATGTCGGCCCAAACATCAGCGTCGTCTGGCTCATACCACGCCGTAGCTTTAGGTGGGCGAACCTCGCCGTAATTTCCTGCAATAACGCCTGCTCCAACATGACTACCAGGAATATCGTCTGGAGGAGCTGCTTCAAGTGCCTCCTCAATCTCTATCGCCCGTTCATCCATTTCCATTCCATAAGTGGCTCGGACGTCTTCTGGTCTATGAATAACCTGCTTTGCCCTATATTCGGCAGCAGCATCGGCATCTAGTACTGCTGGAGGCTCATAACCAATCTGCTCCCATGCAGCGGCAGTTTCCTCGGCAGTTATTCGCTGTTTTGGAACAGCTGCGCGTTCTGCAGCTTTCCATTCGTCATGTGCCTTTATTTCAGCTGCTAGCCATCTCTCTAATGCCTCTTTAGAAGTCCCAGGTGTTGATTGAGCTTTAAATGCATTTTGCGATACAGTCTCAAATTTTTCACGCGCAGCTCGAACAGCAGGGTCATCTTCTACTCTCTTGGCATGTTCTGCAGCCGCTTTGCTTTCAACTCTCTTTTTTTCCTCCCAAGCGAGAAGTCCAGCATCTGCATCCGCAACTCTCTCAGAAGCCGTTGTGCCTGTTACTGAAGCAGCGTCAGATAGGAGAGCTTCGTTTCTCGTATGCCATTCTGGTCTATCACCTACAGGATAGTTATAACGAACAATGCTGCCATTTTGCCACATATGGCCTTCTGGGATTTCAAAAGAAAATGGATCAAACCCAAATTCATCATTGAACTTATTATAGATTTCTGTGTCGAAGAAGTTTTTAGGAGCGGCTTTTATTGCAGCTGTTCTAATCCTTAGAGCATCTTCGGGGAAAAATATCAGATTCTCTTTTCGCTGCGGCGATAAGGGGTCGGCTATTTGAGCTTTTATGTTGTCGAAAAGCTCATCAATGGAAGCAACTGGAGCAGTATCAATGCGTCTCCCGCCTGCTGTAGCAGGAGGAAGATCTAACTTATCGACTTTATCCAGAAGGGCTTTCATAGAGCGAACTGCAGCACTTGTTTGGCTACGAGTTCCAAAACTTGTGATCCCATCTTTTGCCATAGCCACAAGTTGGTCTTCGGCTCTATCAATAACATTTGTAATATATGGTCGAAGCGTAGCTACATCTTCAATGTCCAACTCTTTGACAATTCGTATTTCGTCTTTATATTGACCTCCAGAAGAATCCATGTATTTATAAAAGAAATCTTGTAAATCTGATGGAATCTTGTCAAGTCCCCTGCCAGTCTGTAAAGCGGTTTGATAGTCCAAATATAAATTAGCTAAATCATCTGCAAGCCACTTACGCTGTGTGGGAGTTAGCTTGATTACAGTTTCGCCCACAACAGCAGCTGGCGTTGCTGGAGTAGCGTCAGGCATAAGATCAGAGCGAATCCTTTCGCCAGCAGGGGTTGTAAAATAACTAGCGTCGCCTTTAGCAATTTCGTCTGTAACCGGACCAACAAGGTTTCCGTCTTCATCGAGAATGTCTATTCGTGAATCCCATTTTCCTTCTGGGTCATGGCGTACCACGTAAGTCCAATCATCATCCGGATTGGCATTTAATCGAGCAGCTACGTTATCAGCGGTTTTAGGTAAGAAGCCAGCTGGAATTGGCTCAAGGCCGCCAACCGTATCCCTGGGGGCGAACCTAGCCATTCCAGGTTCGCCCATTCGCTCATAAAGCTGTTCAGCTCCTGATAATGCTTCTTCTCCAACTCGCCTAGCAGCTGCTTCAGCTGGATCTCTTGCTGCTTTGAGAAGGTCAGTCACTCCTAAAGCTCTTGAGGCTCCCTGTATTAATCTGCCAGTATCTCGAAGTTCTGCAGCTGCAACATCAGCTCCGATTGAAGCGCCAAAGCCCTGATCTGGAATCTGCCCTCGCCCTGTGACTAACGGTGTTTCCAGCTGTTGAATCTGAGGAAGCGGTCGTCCAAATCTAGGACTGGGAGGGGTTAATGATTTTGTAGCTCTTATTATTCCAGTAGGGCTTTTAGGTATAGCAGCTGGAAGAAACCCTAAAAGAGCTCCAATGTTTTCTCCGGTTTCTCTTTCCCACCAGCCTGTTCTTTCACCTATTTCTCCGCCAACTAAAGCTCCAGTTGTCCCAAGAGCTACTTCTCCAACGCCAAACGGGATGTTGATTGGCATCGTGACAGTTTCAAAAGCAATTCTTGGGTTATGTCCGGCCCTTAATCCGATTTCAAGTACCGACATTCCGGTAGTTGGGTCTTTTCTTATATATTGATTGAGTCGTTCGATTGCAGCTTTGTTTACTTCTTTTAGAGAAGCCATAGCAGGGGGATTGAATCCAGCTTGTAGCCCTACGGCTTCTAACTGCTTATTAAGAAGTATGTTTTCCCAAAAATCAGGATCTTCGGCTTTTATTCTGTCTACATCTTCTCCAGCCAGCCGATATTCTTCTTCGTATCTTGCGAAGTTTTGGTCGTAGCGATCAGGAATTTCTTTTAGAGCTTCTTCCGGAACAGGCATAAGCGATTGCGTAAATTCGCTGAAACTGTTCCAGTTACCTGAAACTTTGCCCCATATATCTTTTAGGGCGTCACTAAGAATAGTTTCGTCTTTAAATTCCTGATTAGGGCCTTCCTTATATGCTCCTGAGAGGTCTTTTCTCCAGTTTTCTCCCATTCGGTCCGTAAAGCCTGTAATCCAATCACCAATCTTTTTAAATTGCTTTACATCTTGAGCGTCTGGGATAGGCAACCCAAAAGTTGCAACTGAAGGGCTTTTAGTGCGTGGTGCTGGTGGTGGTGGTGGCGGTGGTGGCGGCGGCGGTGGTGCAGGAAGCCCTAATTCCCGAGAACGATGCTTTGAAATAGTTGAAGGCTTATCGTCACGTTTTTTACGTGGATATAAGCCAGATATACCATAAGAACTTAAAGTATCTCTCGTACTTCTAAACGATCCTGCGACGTCTTCATATATTGTCATGCCAAGTTATATCTAACTCTTGGGGCAAACCTAGCTGGTTGTTCCCCACGTTGAGCTGGAGATAGTTTTTGAAAGTTTTTTAGCCACGGATAATCTGCAAGATAGTCTGTATAAGTTTGAGTTGGAGGAGCCCCCATTAGAGCTCTACTCCCAATTTCTCCTAAATACTCGTCATAAATATTTCCAGCTTGCCCGCGGAAATACTCCTTGAACGCATTAGATGTTGTATTTTTTCCAGCAACATTTAATGCTCCCAGATATAAAACACGGGGATTGTCTTCTAAAAAACCTTGAAGAAAAGATGATGCCATTTAGAATCCAAATTGATCTCTGAGAGCTTGAATCCTTCTCTGCAAGAACGTTTCACTTTGATCTGGAGCCATGCCTTCTGGAGTAAGCGCACGCCGAGCTTCGTTAAGCTGATACGCCCTCATTGCTGGCTGATTTACTTGTTGCCTATACATCCCTAGCCCGCCAAGACGCCCGAATCGGTTTTGCAAATCCCTTTGCAACGCCCAGTTTAGAGCTCCTGAAGCTCCTTTTAAGCCTAGCGTCCCGCCTGCGTCTATAAGGTCGCGAGATATCGTCGGATCTAATGCTTGTATTCGCGTTAAAAGATTAGCTGATTTTCCAGGATCGCCAAACATAGCAGCTGTGCCTTTAACTTTGTTAAGCCAATCTTCAAAACTAAGGTCAAGTGGCTGGCCGCTCCATCCTTGAGTCGTTACCCCGCCTTCTGTAAGTGGGTCTGCTAGCTCAGGTGCTGTTGCAAGCGCCCATGCGTTTACTGCATCCTGCCATTTATCAGCAAGCCAGCCTGAGTAAATATCTCGCCCACGCTCCGGTATTCCAAGAACCTGTTCAAAAATACCTTGAAAAAGGGATGGATCTTGGATTGTAGGTGTCCATTGATCGCCGTTTGCCATTTTCTAAATCCTCTGCGGTTGCGCTATGGGTTGTGTAGGTGCAACTGGTTGTCCAGTTGGTTGTCCAGTTGGTTGTCCAGCTGGTTGTCCAGCTCCTAATGCCTGTAATAACGCTTGAGCCAATTCTCCCGCTCCACTATTTTGCAGGACATTTATTATTTCATCAAGTAGTCCATCTCTTGGAGGAGCTGATCCGTCAAGTGCTTGGGCTAGTTCTTGAGCGAGATCCTGTCTTCCGGCTTCAACGAGAACTGTCATTACTGCCTCAATTAATTGCGTTTCTTCAGAAGTCGGGCCAGATCTTTGAGGCGTAGCTCCAGCAGGACCAGCAGGGCCTGTTGGCTGTCCACTCATATCTGTTGGAGCTGCCTGGGCTCCTTGTTCCTGAGAATTAATCCAGTTCATCAGTATTTCAGCGCCTTCTTCGTCACCTTCTGAAGCCATTGCAGCTGCTATACGTCTGTTCATAATAGGCGGTAAGGCCTTGCCCATTTCTGCTAGAACACGTTGTTCTTCAAGATCTGGGTTCTTTAATTTCAGAATATCTCGTCTTGCAGAAGATATAGCCATAAGTGGTTGTTCCCCAGATCCGCCACTTCTTGTGGCTGCAATCGACATATTGATTTCTTCTGCTTCGTCTCTTGGGAGTCTTGGCTCGACTATTACGTCAACTATCCAATCTTCTTTTATGTCTGTTGGCTTTTTAGTCACCTGGAAAAAGCTCATTTCATTGCTTTCACCATGTAGTTCTACTGCTTTATTCTTTCGCTTTGGATTTGCGAATTGCCCGAGTACTTCTTCACAAAGCCACTGGTAGGACTCTCTGAGCAGGTGCGTTCTTGGGCTGTATGCAGATCTTGTTGCTTCTATTCTGATAGCCAGAGCGCGACCTGATTCAGCTGCCTGTGTTCCACCGTATGCCAACGGGTACGGAAGTGTTGACTGCTGCCAGTCGTGATCGATTGCTCCTAAGATAGCGGCTGTTTCGGGTGGAGCACTTGGGAGCTCAAGCGGATATATTTCTTCGCCTTCTTCGATTACGATTTCCTGGAATGAGGCGTATGGATCGCCCTTGATCTTCTTATCTCCGGCCTTTGATTTATGTACTAAAGAACCTGCAACAGAGCGCTTTGCAGTATCCATTAGTTGGGAAATGTATTTATTTCTTGGTTCGATAATATCTCTGGCGGTGCTCCAGACGGATTCTCCCTGATATTCAAGAGTGTTATTAGACCGTAATGTTTGTCCGGTAAAGTCTTTTTGTTGAATATCCGGCATGTCACCGACATTTCCAATAAAAACAGGCACATGCCCTATCATGTGCTCCATTGGCTCCTTGATAAATTCGTTGTTTACAAGGATGCAGTTCTTTTCTCTCGTCCAAAAGTCGGTTACAAGTGCATCTTGGCCTTCAATTATGTATCCGTATTCGGCATGTATTTGAGATTTAGTTGCTTTTCTCTGGTAAGCGGCCCAGACAAGGCCTCCAGGACCGTCTTCCCACGTAACGTGCATCGGGTCCCACGATAAAACGTCAAAAACCGTATTTTTTTCGCCTTCCGGAACATAAACAAGACACCTTAGAGCTACCCAGCCTCGCAAACAGGCCATAAACGCAATATTTCTGCGTAAGGCCTTTTCCCTGCGGAACCTTGCTCGCCTGTCAATGTCATTTAACGCGCCAATTAAGAATAATTCTCCCTGATTTGCGGAATCTCGCTCGTCTTCCTGAGCTCCTTCATCAGTTCGTATATTAATCGTGAGCGCAGCTCTGTTTATGCCATCAAGGATCTTGTCGAAGAAGTTTTTAGGAGCTGTAGACGTATAACTTTCGTATCCAGCCTTAGCAGGGTATTCAGTTAGCTTGTAAATATCAAAGTCGTCTTCCATTCGAGTACGAAGATCTTCCATTTCGGACTGTTGATACTTGACAGCTTGCAGAATTTCTCCAGGATCAGAAAATAACTCATATTCCTGTTCTTTTTCATTCTGCTCGACAGATTCTTCGGCTCTTGTCTTAGCCTTTTTTAACCTTGTAGGTTTTTTCTTAGAATTTTTTCTACGTGCCAAAACGATGGATCTCCGTCACTGTAGTTTGAACACTAGCTTCTTTACGCAGCTGCCAGCATATCCCGACTGCTATTGGATAGTCGTCGTGAGTTCCTGCCATTGCCTCAATCCTGCCTTTTTTATCAGGATTTCTAATTACAGACATAAATTCAGATATTCCCTCTCTACTTGGAATAGTTATAAGCCTGTTCTTTATAGCTTCGATTAGCTCTCCATAAAGTAAATATCTCGTTCTTTCATCTGTATGCCATCCAGCATTTCCAGAATCTTGGCCCATTGCGTTTTTTCGCTCGTAAAGTCTTGGGTATCCAAGCTCCTGAGCTTTACGAATAGTCAAAATTCCCCAATCATTATCCTCTATACCCCACAAAGGACTGTGGTATTCCTCAAGTAAATTTACACTAATTCTCGCAAATTCTTCCGGAGAAAGCAGATTTCCCCGTACATCAGCAACAATATAGCCTGTTACAAGGTCCATTATGACCATAGTTGCGTTATCGCCACCTGTTCCATGTGCGGTATCTCCTGACGCAACGTATCTTCTGCCTACTGTTACTCTCTGCCAGATGCTTACAGCACCGTTTTCTCTTGTTTCAATCGGCTCTTTAGTGTCCAGATCCAGCATATCTCTAAGCACATCAGGGTCAAATGCGGCCATGACGCGTGATGGAGCAAGAGCTTCCTCTGAAGTAGCAGGATATTCCTGTTCCATATACAGATCAGAGGACATTTCAGCCGTCTCAGGGGCCTCTTTTTTGACTTTTTCGTACCATTCCTGGGTTCTTGAAGGTCGTACATTCCAGCCGTAAAAGACCGATTTAAAGCCATTTCCTGGGGAATTACGCCATGTTTCCTTAAAAAGACTCAACATGTTCTTCTTGTTGACCGTCGAAATCTGAATCAACTGTCCACCTGCGTCAATAGTCGGCTTTACAGCTGTGTAGTTAGCTTCTATAGCTTCGTGAAAATCAGCCTCGTCCTGTATAACAAGAGTTGCTGTCTCACCACGACCAGCCTTTTCTGTCGAAGGGTACGCCAAAATTTTAGAACTCATGCCAGGAAACTCTATTGTGGTCGAATTATCCAGACCAATAGGATCTTTCAAATGGTCAGGCATCTCGTCCCAAATAGAATGGATCTTCCGAAGCAAAGCAGTTGACTCCACCTGGCCCTGAGAGAAAATCATCACAATCGCCGCCTTGTGATACATCGCAGTCCACAAAGCATAAGCAGCTATAAGCCAACTCAAACCTATCTGGCGAGCCTTCATAACACTTATCAAACGCTCATGCCCCAGAAGATCTATCACCTCCTCCAAATGCTCCCACAACACAAAGTCAATCACACCACCACCCATGCCAAAAGCGTCCGGAGGCTCAGTCACCTTCACCACAGAACGTACCTCACCACCCTCATGCTTCGTCTTACGAGTTACAAAATCAATAAACGAACGCGACAATAACGCACGCTCTATCTGACGAATATTAAAAGTCTGGGTCGTCATACTCCTCATCCTCTAAGAAAACCGGAGTGTGCTCTCCAACATAAGCACCCGAAACATTAAAATTAAAAAACTCCAAAGCCTCGTCACCACTCATCCCGTCACGCTCCTGCAACACATCCAAACACCTCCGCTTACTATATACAGCAACACCATGAGTGAAACGAGTCCCGTAACCCACAAACGCATCCTCAAAGCCGTCCGCAAGTAACGTCTTAGGATCTTCTGGATGACCTTCCATTTTTACCTCCTATATACATTTTCACACATTTTACAGAAAACTACGCGCGGAATATTTGTGAGCTAAATCATACGTCCCGCTCCCCGAAGATCGCCGCTTGGGGGGGGTTCGCTGCGCTCACTTCCCCCTGCGCTCTGTCTTCGGGTCGCTCCAACGGGCAGGGGGCGGGTCGATGAAATGGTAGCCTCGTGCTCCTTAGCCACCAGCTCCGCCCAGCTTGATTATTCGCTGAGATCCTCGGGAATTGATGCCGACTCAGCACCTGACACCAGCTCCCGAAGTTGCTCGACGTCGAACTCTTGGAGCTGGTCTGACTCGTTGACATTCACTTGAACGTTCACACCGTCCGAGAACATACCGAGAGTCTTTTGCTAGATCCACCAGAGCCGCCCGTTTATCGTGCAGCCGAACCCTAATGCGTCTGACGTTCTGGGCATTGTCTCCCCGTCCTTCGACGTACTCATCAACAGTGATCGACTCTAAAGCCTTAGTAGCTCCGATTGGAAGGTTAGAGAAGTCGATGCTTGCGTTCTTACCATCAAGCCGGAAGTAGTCACCCAGATCTGAAAACGCTATGCTTGCCAGCTCCGACACAATCCGCTCTGGCGTTACCTGTTCACGTTCTGCCAGCTGAGCCCGTGCCTCACTGATAGCCTGCTGGACGTCAGCATTAGCCAGCAATCTAGAGCCTTCAGTGTTTGCCGAGCTCGGAGCATATCCAGCCGCCCGAGCTGCACCAGCTGCATTTAATGATTTGATGTATTGCCGTACAAATTCGGCTCGTCTGGGTGTTAGTTTGCTCATATCCTGAATATTAGCTTTATGCACACTTTAGGCGCTGCATCTAGTCACATCATCGAATGATTGTGACCAGCTGACAGCGAACGGTTTTTTGGTTGTTTTCTCTATTTTTGCCGGATTAATGCTCTTTTTTGCTCTATACGATCCACGGAGACGAGCTAGAGAAGCTTAAAAGGTGCTCAGGTATTCCGGTTGTTTAGTTGAATCCCATCTAAAACCATCTTCCAAACCGAACATTTAAAAACTGTCCCCGCTTATCTTGGAAGATTCCAAAGTTCACCGTTACGAGATCCGACGTTTTACAGCTGCGATTCTTTACGAATACCGATAGCCAGGCTGAACGGTTTTCGTAATTTTTAAGTTTTAAATTCGCCCTGGCTTTTAATTTGTTAGCTCGTTTAGAACGGCTACGGATAATTTCCGGCGGCTCGAGCTGGTGAACCATTGAGAGCCGCCGACACCCCAGAAAAAGAGACAACCCCCCAAACCCCCCTAGAGAAAAAGACCCCCCGCAGAGATCCCGCCGGAGCTGGTCGCTAACAACGGAACACCCGAGCTGGTCAAGAGCTCGGAAGCCGTACCGGAAAAGCTCGCGGAGCTGGTGCCGGAGTGCGTTTATTTAGATCCTATTTCGCCGCGTCGTTAATTGTGGTTAGCTCGCCCAGTTACGGAACGTTAACCGTTAACTTTGCAGACTTGCACAACATGAAATCAAATTAACCCGACTCTGGCCAGATAAACAAAAATACCCGAAGATCCGGAAATAATGCCGCCGTCAGATCGACAGAGAGCCCGCCGAAGGACTCCAGATGAACCACAGCACCCCCGAAAATCAACACAAAACAACAAAAACCGCACCGCCGCCCCGCGTGCAAACTTTGCACAAAATGAGATAAACTGATCCAACACTAGTTAAGGAGCCATATAAATTGACAGTCACCAACTACACCACGAACGCGCAGAGCTTGCGCCAGCTAGCAGAAAACCGACTAGAAACCGCCATATCCCAAGCCGCGGACCTACGAGAGGAAATCTCAGCTATTGAGGGACAACTGGAGGATCTAGAAGATGGCGTGCAGTTCCGATCACTTACAAGAGCAGGAAAGGAATGGCTGCCTTTTGGAGGTCTTTATATCTCCGGCGAAGCCTCAAATATTCTCCCTGAAATTGAGCAGATCGCCGGAGCAGCTGAGGAGCTGTTGAGACAGTCTCGGCTCTTAGAGTTCGAAGCCGCAGCCGCTGAACAGCTCTCGAAGTGCTCAGAGCCTGAAATATGCCTAGAGCTTAACAGGACAGAGACCGACTACGAAGACGAGACGAACCGAGAAATACTTTTTAAAGACTGGGCTAAAACTCCAGCCTCGAGAATTGGCAAAGTTGAAGCGGTGCGGAAGTGGTTTAATTATGATTCTCCGGCGCTATGGAGACACTCTAAAGACTGTAACCGATAGATCAGACCATCGGACAAGCTCGCGAGCTCTCCGGCGTTCGTGAGCTTCACCGATGCGCTAATCAGCCATCGAGAAACGGAGCCAAACATGGTTAACGAAGCATTGACAGCCGCGGTTATAGAACAGCTGGGATACGATCCCGCCGCGCTTGAAAACACCGAGCACGAAGACCACGACGACTTAACCGCCACACTTGAAGACATAAGCCGCGGCGGGATCGACGGAGGATTTAACGGTTTCATTTACTACACCGAAACCGCCAGATTTTACGACGAGAACATCATAGAAATTGTTAAGTTGCTCGATGAATGGGAAGTAGAACTAGGGGAGCCAGTAAAGAACCCGCACAGCATCAGCGACCCCGAAGAAGAAGACCTAGCCAAGAATTGGTTCGCGTGGTTCGTAGCCGAGACAGTCGCACACGAAGCCGCTAACGGATAGATCCGACATAGACAAGCCCCGCGAGCTTACCTGTTCGCGGGGCTCAATGTGTGCCGGATCGACACACACAGCGAACAGGAGCCACCATGACATGAACTGTAAACACGAATACCAATTCCGCGACTATTGCGGGGCGTATGTTTGCGCCGGTTGCAACGATCACAAAGGGCTCGCCCGCTAACGAATTATGAGACTGACGCCGCGAACTCCGCGGCGCCAGTCGGAAAGGAAACCATGACCGACAAGCCCAAGCCCAACGCACAGACCGCACAGGTCATGTTT
>VTLG01016624.1_pt1 | contig 22581 bp, 34 predicted proteins | sample 4694571 | NCBI WGS metagenome assembly VTLG01 (sample SAMN12604809, study PRJNA352737) | marine metagenome | biome: ENVO:00000447; feature: ENVO:00000209|ENVO:00000569|ENVO:01000036; material: ENVO:00002151; isolation source: viral sequences binned using virsorter ...
TTCAGGCATATTTATGCCCATATCTTCAAGTGCCATTTTTTTCTCCTTTGTATAAAACTGACCAATCAGTTTGTTTTTTAAAATAACCAACAATAAAACAAGTTGTTTCAAAAACATGCCTGTATATTTTACCAAGATAATCTGGCTTGTCAGCTTTGCCCATTATGTACTTGATTTCATTGCATCTATGCTGTGCAATGTGTTTCCATAATTTTATGAATTTACCTTTTCTTAGATGTCTAACAACATTTATAGCCCATGCATGATAACCATTTACATGCTGTTGTGTTAAATATTTTTGTGTAAATTTTAAATCAAGAACAACATCTTCTTTTGTCATAAGATTTTGTCTGCATAATTCATTACAAATCACTCTACCAAATATCTTTGGAGCTACAGTAGCACCTATGACAGCACCCACCGGCCCTCCTAAGCTACCACCAATAAAAGTTCCAACACCTGTATCAGCCGCGGATGTTGCCGCATCCATAGGGTCTTCACCCTGCAAAAGTCTTAATGTAAAATCTGTACCTGCTGAGGCTACTGCCGCTGTTTGATATCTGCTATCACTAAATCTATCAGCAACTCTCTGTGTATAAGTTCTTGTTCCTATTTCACTACCAGACACATTGCCTGTTGCTTTTGCTCCACCTTTAGATTCATATAATGATGCTGTCTCTTTATCTAAACCTGCAATCATATTGTCTGTAGTAGTTTGACCACCAGATGAACCTTCTCTAAAAACTATTGGGTCACCTTCAAAACCAGAGCCTGTTATAGAAGGTTCTGTTCCAGTCGTTGTTCCTGTTTGTTTTTTAAAACCACTTAAACCACCACCTAAGTCAACTTTTTTGCCTTGGTCATACACATCACCTAACTCAAATAACTCAGCAGTTTCTTTTGTAGCTATTTTTGGGTCATATATTGCATCATTTGCTTTTAAAATTTCTCTTTGTTTGTTCGTAAGTGAAGTTACAGATGTATCTGGTAAACCAAACCCTACACTTGATTTAAGACCTTCACCTATCGCCTGTGTTGTGCCAAAACCTGCTTGGTCAAGTAAAGGGTCACCTAATGCCATTCCAACATTAGTTGCAACTGTTGTTCCAACTGTTCTGGTTAAATCTTTGATTAATTCTGCTTCTATTTGTTCAGGTGTTAAAAAACCCTCTGGAACACCTGTATTTTTTGTTAAAGCATCATATTGATTAAGTAACGCTTTGTCTTCAGGATTGTTTGGATTATAAGTTCTTTCACCTGTTTGTATTGTTTTAACCCATTCAAAAACAGGCATAGCTGATGTTCCATATACTTTTTGTATATTTTGTATATCATCTGGCTTCTGTGTTGCTAATTGATAAACACCATATTTGAATAGGCTGTCATCATCTTTGTCATTATCTTCATCTAATGATAAAGCATTATCAAATGCACCAAACATCTGTTCTTTTACTTCTGGTAAATATAATCCTGAACCAAAATTGCCAGAGGTGTCTGCTACAGTTCCATCTGGATTTACAATTTTTGCCATTAACTTATCTCCAAGAAACTTACAATAACATGTAATCTATTAGCATTTGTTGCTTGAGCCTTCAATATCTCACTTTCTTGTATTATAAGTGGTTGTGTTAATAATTCAACTGTTTCATTTGCAGATACAGATTTACTTTTATATATAGAAAAAACATTTGCTCCACTTGTAAGTGTAAAATTTATTGTATCACCACTACCACTATCATCATTTACAAGTATACTTTTAACAATCGTTTGTGTGGCACTTGGACAAGTATATATAGTTGTGTCATTTGTTGTTGTTAAATCAACTTTTGCATTTTTAAAATTATTTGCCATTACTTACTATATCACATTAATGTTAACATTTACTCTTAAATTTGTATCAGTTTGTGCTACGCTACAATGATTTCTGTTGCCATCAAAGATAATTAATTGATTTGCAACAGATTCAACTTTCTCTTTTGTATCTTCAAAATATGTAAAACCATTACATGTATTAAAAGAAAACAAAGCAACCTGATGGTCAAAACTATAATCTCTATGCATTTCTGTATAGATAGATTCTTTTTTTATTGTGTAACAATTTATCTTTGCTCTTATAAGATAATTATATTTTAAATTACCTATAATAGGCATTAATAAATCATCAAAATGTTGACTAACCTGTTGTTTTTCTTGATATAAAATATGTTCAAAATAAAAATCAGATTTATCCATTCTATGACCAGTAAAACCTCTGTAATAAAATGGAAATGTCTCTGACAAAACTATGGATTGCAAGTTATCGAACAAGTCTTTATTTAAAAAATCTTTTATTACCTCCATATATTATCCTAAAAAAAATGCTTTTGCAGTTGCCTCATCTTCTGATGTTGTATTAGTGCTGTCTGCCTCAAATTCTTTTTTATTTTGTTGAATTTCAAGTGCTGTGACTAGATTTTGTAAATAGTTATTTATTTCTAAAAACTTTACTGCAAACTGCTCTGGACTTGCAGGTGTGCCTATTATAGCAGGTGGTTGTGGTAATCTAATCATCTAACACTATCAGCCTGAGCATTTATTCTAAAATCACCCAAAGCCCACTCATCATCTATACCAGAGCTACTATACTTAATAGCAATTTGTCTTCCTTTAACTCTAGTGCTTATTTTTTCTGTATTGTGCACAACTGGAAACGGCCCTTTTGTTATTTCTGTGGCATTTGGATATTTTCTTGTTTTAAATTCAACTGATAAACTTGTGCCAACAGACATGTTTGCATCTGGTATAATTCTATCTATTAAAAACTGTCTAGTGCCATCTGCGTCAATTTCTATCTCTGCACTTTCTATATGACAGTTCATAGCCTCACCATCTGCATTATTGCCAACTTCGTGATTATACAAACGACCATCTTTATCAAAAGCAAATGGAGTTGTTTTAAAACCTTTTGCATCTGTCCATGTATTTCTATCAAGTTCACCTATTGTCCAAACATTTTCTAAATAGTTGTAGGTGACATAACTATCTGGCTCAGGGTTAGATGTTGCTGTATTTGATGTGCTTACATAAAACCATGTTATTTCATTAAACTTTTTATTGTGCCCAACATGTGTTTTATCAAGTCTATCGTTATTGATTCTATCAAAAACAAAATGTTTTACAGGACAGGGTAATTCTTGAACTGCACCATTGTATAAGAAAAAATTACTTTTACCAATCCAATACGCTTTTGCATCCACTACAAGAGTTCCTTCCTGTGAAACTGCACCACAATTTACAGCAAGAAGTCTAAATGAAAAAGTAAAAGGAGGTCCGACAAATGTCATGCCATAAATAGCTTCATCAGTTTGTATTAATGTTTCATCTTTTGATGGAGTGATAGATATTATTTTACTGCCTACTTCTAATCTTTGGTCACCTGCTGTATTTGTTGCAGTTACAGTAAAGTTTGTAAAATCTTCTTGGTCTGAAAATCTAACTAACATAGGGTCAAATGTTCCTGTAGAAGCATTTACACTTCCTGCAGATATAAAATGTCTATCTGGAAATGACACACTTGTCATTCTATTTTGTGTTGGAACACCACTTGCACCTGCTAATGAGGATACTAAAACTGCTCTTGTGCCCTCACCACTTGCTCTACTCCAGTAGTAAAGTTGTCCATTTCTATTGTTTGCAAGTAAGTCATCACCCCAAAGATTTAATGACCATCTTGTTGCATCAAACACTAAACTGTTGGAGGCAACAGTTCTAGGAGTATTCCAAGTGCCTTCATTCCATGCTCCAACACCCCAACCTGTTGCAGGGTCTGCACTTTCAACACCCATATTATCAGCTTTGCCTATTAAATATTTTATATTTAATGTTCCTCCACCACCTGAAACTGTACTAGATGCATTTACTGGTGCTTCAAAAGTATATGAGTTATTATTGAGTTTTGTAATTTGATAGCCTTCTGGTCTATTTAAATTATCTGCTGATATACCACCAATAGCTGAGGCATTTTCTATAACTATAAAATCACCTGTTTCTGCTCCATGACCTGTATCAGCAACTGTGACTGTTGCATCACCATTTGCTGTTGTTAATGGGTTTGATAATGATGATGATGTTTTTCTTAAAGGTGTAATATCATGTAAAATATTTTCTTTGATTAAATATAAATGTGTAGTTGTTCCTATTGCAATTCTATCAATACTATCAAAGCCTCTCCAGAATATTGATTTTTTTGGTGTGCCCTGAACCAAAACTGATGTTGAAGGTGCTACAGAATAAAAATAACTTTCTTGTTGCCAACCACCTAGCTTTTGTGGAAATCCATTTTTAAACCTGACTAGGTTACTATCAACATAAAAAGGGCCGCTTTTACCTGCAGAATAATCTGTAATATCCTTCACAACACCGGGTTGTATTTCTACCAATCTAAGGGTCAACTTACTTCCTTCATTCTTTCAATTAATCTTCCTGCTCTATTTGGCACTTGTGAATACCATTTTGAGTCTTTCATTTGAACAGATGCTTCAGTCCAGTCTTTATTATTAACTGCTTCTTTCATTTTTACAAACTTTGACAAACGAGGTCTGCCCATATTAAACATCATGTTTGCTATTATTCGTTGCACTTCTTCTGGAAGACTATTAAAATTTTCATAAAGTATGTTACACTCACCAATGGTTGCTTCTATATCAAGCTCAAATAATTCATTAACTCTTTCTTCTGATACTGCTGTGCCAACTGACTTACCATGCTCATCATCATCCTCTGTAATCAGATGACCGATCCCACAAGTTGGCAGACCTAAATGGTCAAGATACACTTCGTATTTTACACCCTCATCTATTTTTAATTCTTCTCTAAGTTTTTCTATATTCATCTTTCTAACCTTTTGTTTTCAATTACATTACACACAGGGCATTTCCAAACATTCTTAACATTTGTTTGTACCATTGCAACTTTGCACCTTTCACAAAAAACTTTATCTTCAAACTTCACTTAGTTAGACCTTTTTGTTTTTCATATGTTCTGAGTCCGCCGATGCCGAGCATTCCACCAAGAACAGTTAAAAGTGTACCCATATCAAATTCTGGAAGCTCTGGCAGGTCTGCTCCTGCAAATGTAGCTCCAAATATAATTAAATCTTTAATTATAAAATGATAGGCAAAAGCAATAGCACACACCCATCCAACCGCTGGCCGCCATCCACCTTTAAATATTGACCCTGATTGTGCCTCAGCTTTGTTAATTTCTAATTGACCAAGTAAAGCCTCCTGAGCATGTTTTTCAGACATGGTAGCTATCTCATGAGCTAACTTCGCTTTTTGGTCTTTGTCTTCAATAAATTTGTCTAATAACCCAGTAACAGGTCCGATTAGTGCTTGTAACATTACCATAACCTCATTTGTTCATTTACTTTAACCAACTTTACAAAACAATCATACTGTTTTTGTTCCTGTCCAATCGTGACAGTTTGACCATCTAGGTATGACTTAAAATAGTCTGCTGTCTTTACTGATTGAAAATGAAGCGTTCCTGCAGGGTTTCCCGCCAGATAACACATGAGCAAAAATGCAGGTTTCATTTGCCATTCCTGTTCATGTAGGCTGATGCACCCATATAAACAGACACAATGCCGCCACCTGTGATATAAAAAAGATTGCTAATATCGGCAAGTGCTTTAACTCTGCTGATATCAACAAAAAACATAGCAAAAGTAAATACACCCATAGCAACCAAACAGGCAGTTGCCATTCTTCTCTGTGCTCTCTGTTTTCGTAAATTATGTTCAAGTTTCTGAATGTCAGCAACATGAGCAAGCTCTGCGTCCGATACTACCCCATCACCATCAATATCATATTTTTCATATTTTGAAGATTTCTCTAATTTTTTTGACATAATCTTTTAACCTATCTACGAATGTTGTCTTCTCTGACATGTATGCTTCATTTTCAGGAGTATTTGGATTGTCTGCAACAAATCTTCCTTTATCTGTTCTTGCTCTTTTTCTTGGTCTACCTCTTTTTGCCATTATGATGTCCTATTAAATTCACCAGTAAAATTTGTTGTATCTATTCCACCAGTTGGTTCTCCATCTGAATTAACTGTAACCCCTGTTCCACCAAATGCATTAGCACCTGCCAATGGTTCATTAGATGAATTTTCTTGAGGTTTTTGACCTGTATAGCTCCATGATGTGCCACTACCTACGATAACTGATGTTGCAGTAGCAGGCACATTACCAGAGCCAGTACCTGCAACAAAATTAATTGGATTATCATTATTATTTGTAACTGTAAAATTAGCACCACTTATAGCAATAACAACTGTTCCTGTTGCACCATCACCACCATCTGCAACTTGAACTGTTGCATCTCCTGTTCCACTAGCTCCAATACTTCGTACTGATGATATTGAACCTGTAAATGAAAATGCTTCACTTGTATTGTTTGTTGTAGCAATAGATGCAGTAGCACCATTATTGATATTTTGACTTCCTGTAGGTGTTGTATATGATATTTGACCACCACTATTGTTTGTTACTGCAAAAGTTCTTCCTGCTACCTGTTTTGTTAATCCAGATACTGTCCATGATGTAACATTTCCTTGACCATCATTATAAGTTCCACCAGATATTACTACATAAAATCTAATTGAACCATCAGTTCTGAAATTAGCATAACCTGCATTGTTTGGAGCACCCGGCCAAGTTGAACCATAGATTTGTGGTTGAGGAACTACATTTGTATAAGACCCACCAAGTCCTGTTCCTCTCGTGCCAGATACAACTGAATTTGTACCATTTGTACCAAAAATTTCTGTAACATGGTTTGATGATATTTTTGGACTTGGAACACGAAAATAAGTAGACAGATTTGTGCCTGCACCATATGTTGTTCCATTAGTCATGACTAATGTTACACCACTAGGTACTCTAGCGTAATATCTACTTCTTGCGTCTGGATGTCCTTGTGCTTGATGTGTAGTAAATGAAACAGTTTGATTTGATTGGTTTGTATTAGTTGTAGATACTGATGTTGTTACATTACCTGTCATTCTTGTTAAATCTGTTCCACCTGTACTTGATGGTGTAACAGTTACACTTCCAGTTCTTGAGCCAGAAGCAAATGGCAATGTTCCACCACTTGATATTAAGCCACCACCTTTAATGTCAACTGTACCTGTGCCATTATATACAATAGGTGTAGATGCTGTACCTGTACCAGATGCACCTAATAAATTTCTATTGTTCATATCAAGAATAATTTTGGCATGATTTGCATTGTTATTAATAGTTAGAGTGCCTGTAATATCTGCAGTTAATCTGTAAAATTGTACAGGAAGGGCATCTTTTGAACCTGCCTTTGTATTTAAAGTTCCTGCAGTATCAACTGTTGTAAAACCTAAATTAGATATAAAAGGTACAGACATTTTATACTCCTTATGATTTAACTGTTTCTACAAAACTAAATTTACTACTACCTTGATAAAAAGCTGAAGCAAATTCTACTGCATTGCCAAGACTTAACCCTTGTGAATTAGTAGGATAAGCTAAAGTCAATGTATTATTAGATGTGTCTATTTTATCAACAACTATAAATTGACCAACAGCCAAACTGCCCTCTGCAAGAGTTAAAGTGATATTACCACTTGTACAATCCACTCTTTGATAAATAGATTTTGCAGAACTTGGTGTTAAAGTGCTTGTTGATGTAATAGCTGATGGAGCACTAAAAGAATTTGCATTATAATATGTGCTCATATCTGTAACTGCAACTTGTTTCATTGTGCCATCATCATTAAATACAACTCTGTCTGCGTCTGCTACAGTTGTAGAAGTTGCAGAAGTTCCACCATCCATAATATTTAATTCAGCACCTGTAGATGTTATTGCTGTACCACCTAGCCTTAATGAAGCAATATCTAATGCATCAGTTGCATCTGTTACTTTTGCACCACTACCTGCACCATCAGCATATATAATTTTTTTACTGCCATTAGCTAAAATAACATTGCCACCAGAACCTTGTGTAAAAGTCACTTGCTGTCCACTAGCATTTTCGACAATATAAAATTTATCTTGTGTATTAGGTGTTATGGTAATTGTGTGAGCACCAGAAGGAGAGCCTGCTAAGACTAAAACCTTGAACATACCATCTGTCAATGTACCATCAGTAGTTGTTAAATTAGATGTTGTTCCAGATAAAGAAATTGCACCTACACCACTTAAAGCTCTATCAATAATATCTAAATTAAGATTTGTTGTATTACCCCAAGTACCTGCTTGTTCTCCTGAACCAATTTTTTCTATGGCATTATTGCCTGTGTATGTACTAGCCATATTAGTCTATCCTTATGATACCAGTAGCTCCCGCGGCAGGAAACACAATTCTAAATGTTCCAGATGCAACTGTGAAATCACCTCCAAAAGCCAAAACTGCTATAGCTTTGTCACTATTAGTGCTGTTGTATATTAGAGCACCATTAGCTGTAAAAGAAGCTGATGTCCAAGTTGGGTCATCTGCATCAAAGTGTGCTGTTGTTCCTGTAGTTGAAACTGCTTTATTAGTTAATGTTACTCCACCTGCTGTATACCCTGTGCCAGATATTTCATTTGCTGTAGAGTACGCTGTTGTTCCTGCACCTAAATTTGCACTACTTGTATATAATGCAATTTTTAAAGTATCAGCAACTAAATCATGTCCTTCATCTAAAATTTCAGCCTTAAATGAAGTGCACATTGCTTGTTGAATAGCCATAATTTACTCCTTATATTCCTGCTTCGTATTCACTAGCATAGTTTCTAGCCATTTCTTGTTGAAACAATGCTATTGCTTCATCAAACTGACCTTTATACAAGTTTACAGTATCTGGAGCTTTAAGAAAAGTAGAAGTTTCATAAAGGCAAGCAGATAATAAAACTTGCTCTGCATTATCGCCAATCCAACTATTAGCGTTATTGGCTGATAATCCTGTTTCTAAACCTATAAAATCTACCTCATAACTTAATGTAGCAGATGGTACAGGACTTACTAAAATTTGTATACCAGAAGTAGTAGCATTTTTTGTTGCATAAAATTCTGGGTCACCTTGTGTTGTTACATTAGGACTAAAATCTCTGATGTAACTATCTGTTCTGTGTTTAAGAAAAATCACATTGCTTGAACTATTTGTAAATTGCACCTGTCTTATCATTCGTGCATTTGCCACATCATATGTGGATGTTCCTATAACAAAATTACTTGACAAAGTTTGTCTAAAACAAGGCAAATTAGGCAATCTTGAAAAAATCATACTTTCAGCTTGTTTAATTATTTCTGGTATTGATGTGTCTAACTCTGTGGAATCATCTTCTATAAATCTTTGTATACTTGTCTTTAACTGTGTAAAGTTCATTTAATTACTCCATGTCTGCTCATTCCAAGCACCCTCATTCCACCCTGCGTTTACAGAGGCTTCTTCATTACCTACTCTACCTAATCCAGAAACACCAGATAATATTTCTACAACTGTGTCAAGTGAGACATTACCTACTGCACCAGTACCTGCCTGTCCTGTCATTGCTGATGTATCTATAGATGGAACTTCTGCTCCTGTTGCACCAGTACCAGAAACAGAGTTTACTGGATTCGGACCTATGAATATATCTATTGTATGACTACCTATGGCTGTAATACCCTCAATATTACCATCTCCACCCCATATGCCATAATTCCAATACTGCTGATTCCAACCTGTTACGCTTTGCTCTAATATTTCATTTTCAGCAACTTCTAATCCTGTTGATGCTGTACCAACTGCACTTGTAGGTATTATGCTTAAACTTAATTGATTACCATCTGTTTCCCCAAAGACACCAATCGCACCTGTTCCAGAAACTCCACTTGGGCTTGGCTCTGAACCAACAGTTTCATTGCCTGTTGCTCCTGTACCTGCCTGACCTGTCAATGCACCAGTTTGTGTATCAAAACTCTCATCTCCAGTCGTTCCTGTTCCACCAACACCATTTTGGTCAAAAACAAAATCAAAGTTAAGTGAAACTGTGCCTATATTACCTGTGCCATTTGTTGAGCCTACGACTGCTCCTGTATTAATTAGACCAATAGCACCTGTACCTGCTAAACCAGTTTCTGTGATAGCTATTTCGTCTTGCTCTTCTGCATCACCTATATTACCAGTAGCATTTACACCTGAAACAACTGCTCCTGTATTAAATGTACCTATAGCACCACTACCTGCTACTCCTGTAACTGGCTCATTTAAAGATATACCAACAAAACCTATTCTGCCAAAAGTGTTGATACCTACTGATTGTTGAGACCTAGCTAATCTTGATAAAGCAATACTTTTTGTAAAACCAATCAGTATTTCTACATTTTCTGGGTCATTGTCTGGTCTTGGATTTTGTAATGCTGTGGCATCAACCACATTTTTTGCAGGTGTTAATTGTGGATGTTTTGCATCATATTCATCAGGCTCAACTCTTAAATTATCCCAAGTTGTTTTTAACTGAGTGTATCTTACCTGAAAACCAGAAATATCGCTGATTGCTTTTGATTTTTTTCCTGATGCAAACCTTGACATTATCTTAAATTAAGCCCTGTTGGTTGTAGCTTTAAACTAACACCATCATTATCGTTAGATGATGCATATTCAAAAGCTTCACTATATATTTGTTTTAATAATGGATATTTATCTGGTGCAAACTTAACAGACAATTTACTAGCTAAGCCTGCACATATGCATTCAGACCATGTATAAGGTATATCAGTATCTTCATTTGATGCTGTTATATCTTCTAATTGATTCATAGACCAATAGTTAAGTTTATATGTACTTCTGTCTGGTGTTTGCCATAAAAATAATTTGTAAATGTTATTAGAACCAGACTGTCTGCCTTTATCTAACATATATTGATTTGGTTTACCTGTGTCTGTTTTATTTGGAATTTGGTTGTATTCTGATATTGTAATTCTATTTATTATTGTGTCTGTCCTTGTGGCATCAGCACTATCATATATTACAACATCCAATAAATCAGTAATCCCTGCAGGTAAGTCATATGAGGATGTTCCTGCTGTAAGATTTAAAGTTCTTTGTGTTACTGTCCAATAATTTATGCCACGATTTGCCCACTCTGAAAATAACAGATTAAGACTTCTTCTGGCAGAAATGGCTTGATATCCAGTTCTAGTCTGAATATCAATACCACATCTTTCGTAAGCCTCTGTTATAATCTCTTCAACATTAGGTCTGAAGGTGACTGTTCCAGATGTTGCCATTACTGTACCTTATAGTTTTTCTTTAATCTCATTACTACTTGGTAACTATCATTTGCTCCTGCACCTACTGTAGTGAACATAATATCACCAGTAGGATTAACTAATGATGCAGTATTACCCATGGCTTCTCCATGAGTAGTGCAATAATAATACAAATCTGGTGTATCTGCTGTTGTTACAATAGTTACTTTTGCTCCTGCTTGACCTGCAACTCCTGTAACTGTTACCCCAGTTGTATAAGCAGAACCACCTGCACCTTCCTTAAATGCTAATGGGTGATTTGCGTTAGTATTGTCTGATTGGTCAAATATATATGTATGATTTTTTAAGAGATTAATTGCAGGAGCAGTCACTCCACCTAAAGCAAATTTATTCCCTCCATCATTAACAACAGTTACAGCATATGTTCTTGTCGCTTCAGTTAGTTCTGTTGTTGATGGCAATCCACCTACATCTGAAAAATCAAAACGACCACTCTGGTCTTCTGTAAGGTTTAACATAATAGGGTCTTGCGTATCACCATCTTTTAGAACTTTTATCTGCATACCTGCAACATTAAAATCAGTTTCTAAAATTTTAAGACCTGTACACGGATCACCATTAGAATTAGGTTGCAAACTAGAAGCATCAATTTTTACTACTGCTGATTCATTGCCAGTATCAACATATTGATAATTAAATTGATATACAACTTCCCTAACATTTTCAGAGAGTATTTTGGTTGAAACTATATCAGCCATTTAATCCTCCCTATTAAGCGTCAGCGAATGGTGTTGCTACTGAACCAGAACCTATTAAAACACCCTGAACCATGTACTCTGCTGTAGCTAGTGCTGTAATCTCAACATAAGACCCAACCTTACCACCTTTTGTACCATTGTTCATATCAATGACATCATTCGTTGCACCCGGCACAAATGATTTTTTCGCACCATCATCTACTGCAACCATAATAGACCCAACATATTTATCTGTGCCATCTGTTTTAATTTTTCCTGTCATGGCAGTTTGAATTAAAAAAGTATATTTAGCACCAATTTCTGATGATTTAATTGTTGGTAAAGTTATGACACCATCTGCATCATTGACTTCAATAATACGACCTGCATGGTCATTTACTGTTAATGTAGTTTCTGCTGTAATATTTATTACATTGTTAGCTCCGAGTTGTATAAAACCATTATTAGATACAATCGGACCTGAAAAAGTTGATTTAGCCATGTAAATTCTCCTTGTCTTGGCTATTGTCTACTTGCGTAGTCAAGGTTAATTATAAAAGGGTGGGCTAAATTACCCACCCTTACTTTAGCTTTAAGCCGCGCCTTCTGTTCCAAAAAGACCTCTCCAGTCTGTAAAACCAAAAGAATATCTTTCACGAACTTTATAACGAACATTACCTGTCTCAAAATCGCCTTCAACACCTCTTTTGAGTGGTGAACGCTGAAACATTTTCATGCCATCTGGCACATCTGTCTTAATGAAAAATGCATCACTATCTGTAAGTCTTCTCATGATGTGATAGCCTTGTGGCATATATCTACCACTTCTTAATGCATTGATATCATTATCTGATGTACCCACTCTTAACTCAGAATCTAATATTCTTTGAGCAGTAAAGGTATAAGCAGTTGGGATAATTAACATTGTTCCCTGTGCCGCTATTCTTAGACCTTTATCGTCTTTCATATCAGCTATTTGAATTAATAGTGATTCTATAGAAGTTTCTGATAAATCAGCCGCTGTAGCCAAAGTATTACTTTGATTGCCACTTTGAGTTGGATGAGATGCACTTAATAATGCCGCACCATCTCCACCTGCGTAAACTCCTGCAGAAGTTGCGTTATTTAAAATATTAGCCGCTTTAATTTCTTTCGTGGCTGACATACTTCTAGCTAATGCTTTTGTATATCTTGAAGCTATTGAACCATATAGTCCATCTTCTTCTGCCTCTTCAGTAATTGAAAACGCTAACGCTACTGTTTCATGTTGATATCTTGCTGTATATCCTTGTGAAGCTGAATCATAAGATATTGGAGCACCTTCATCTTTTGTTGGTGCATTGCCAAAACCTGTTAATAATACATCTTCTTCAAAAGCTCTATTTGAAGTGTTAGCATCAAATACAGCCTGATACTCAGCAGGATATGAGTCGTACTCAAGACCAAAGAGAGTATTCAATCCGGGCTCAAGTAATTTAGCAAATTGTGCTCTATTCATAGACATAAATTACTCTCCTTATATTCCTGCAGTAGCTTTGAGTAAGTGCTCATTGATGAGTACCTCAAGCTGTGCATATTGAGCAAAACTATTTGATGGGTCTTCCCATAATCCAATAATTTTACATGTTGCTGTACCATTAGACATAGTTCCACTTAAATTGAAACCTGACTGACCTGTTGTTGTAGAACCTGCATCTGCAACCACATCAGCACAATTACCAACATTGGTTTGTGCAGGTGTACCTGCTGATTGAACTCTATAAACAATATAAGGGTCATCATAAACATAAGCCACAATATCTGTAGCTACTGTTCCTGACGGCCAATATTTTGAGTAGATATACTCTCCATCACTAGCTGTGTATGAAACCCCTGCGAAAACACCTATATTATTTGTCTCAGTTGCAGTATGTGGTGTAATCACACCATCTGCAGTAAGAATTACAAGGTCTCCAGTAAATATATTTTCTGCAAGACCTGATGTTATAGTATATTTGTTTGCTCTTGGGGAATTACCACTCATATGACGGAGTACCTTAAAACCATAAGGTGAATTAGGATTTGCCATAATTTTTCCTTCCTTCTATTAGTGATTAATCCTCCATGGCAGATAAATTATCTCTACCACGACTATAACTGGATTTTCTTTCTTGAAAGAAAGGTGTTCCAGTTTTACGACCTAGAGAATCTAGTTCACCAGTAAGGGCTTCATTTTGGTCATCACTTTTGCCTCTGTAATACTCCTTCATAGCTTTATGCTTTTCTTTAGGCATCTCACACAAAAGCATTCCCTCAATACCTATACAACCTGCCCATTGACCATGGTTGATAGTTGGAAATTTTTGGTCTTTTACTGTACTAGCTTTTCTCGGCTCCCAACCTTCACGCATACGCTTGTACACATTGTCAGGAGTATCTTTACCCTGTATAGTGGTAGAAACCCATCTTTGGACAAACCCCGGTCGTTCTTTTGGGGCATCCAACAATGCAGGAGGTTGCCAAGTGGTCTGAGGTCTACTTTCCTCATCTCTTACTGACACCCTCAAATTCTCATCACGAACATTTCTATTTATAGACATTAGTTATCCCTCCTTGATTTTATAGTTTGAATTTCCTTGGCATATTTTTTCAATGCTTCAGGTTCTGTGATACCTAATTCTCTAGCCATAGCAAGTTCATCCTTAGAGACTTTTATTCTGTTACCCTTGTAAACTGAGCCACCTGTAGTTGGTGCAACTGCCTGTCTACTATTTGCTCTTGGCTTACTAGCAACACTTCCTTCTCCTGATACTATCTCAGGAAATCTTTTTTGTAAACGACTATTTAATTCTCTGTAGTAATCAGGTGAGTTTTTATCAAAACCCTCAATATCTAATTGAACATCAATAGCTCTTGCTAATGCTGTTTCTTGTTCAAATCCTTTAGAATTAAACCAATTATTTTGTCTCCACCATTCTTGTGCTAAGGCAGGTGTTGGGTTTGTTACAACTTGCTGTGCCTTACCTACAGTTGGTGAAACTGCGTTTTGCCTAGATGCTTTATCCATTCTTTGTAAAGCTAATGATGTTTTTAAATCTACTAGCTCTTCATTAAATTTAATCTGAGCATCTGTATCACCCTCTTCTATAGCTTTGGCTAAAGCCTTTTTGGTTAGATTATAATGTTCTTGAATAGCCTCTTGACCTTGTTTTTCGTTTTTATCTTCAATTTTTTCAAGTCTTTTAGCCATTCCCTCAAGTTTATTTTGAAGTTGAGCAGTTTCATCTTCAGCTTTTTTCTTTTCAGCAATAAGCTTTTTAATACGATTTTGTACATTTACGCTGTATTGCTTTTTATCCTCCTCTGATAACTCATCTTTTTTGGCAACTTCTTTTGGCTTTTCTTCAACATTTTCAGTTATTTCCAATTCAACTTCAGAATCTTTGCCTTTGGTTTTTTCTATTTCTTGATTTATCTCTTCATTGATAGCTTCAATGCTTTTTTCTGTATTTTCCATATTTTACTCCAAACTATACATAAGCTGTGACTTCTACACCATCTGGTAAAATCGCTGTGATTTCATCATCATTAAGTAGTAAAAATCTTACATTATTGACCACAATTTTTTGTCCTGCATACTTGCCATAAGTCACCTTATCGCCAACTTGAGGTACAATCTCTTGTTTCCATCTTTCACCTGTTTCTCTTTCACGATAGGCAAGTTCACCTATTGCCATCACAGTACCATGAGCAGTTAGGATTTGCTCATTCTCTTTGACTTTGTCAGGCAAAAGTATGCCACCTTTTGTTTCAGCTTTGATGTCATTTGGTTGAATTAAGACCTTCCAGTTCATAGGTCTTGGTAGTTGGTTAGAACCAATAGATGCTTTTGTAACACTATCAGTTATTATTGCATGTTGATGAGACATGATTACATCTCCTTATCTATTTGTTTTAATGTCTCGTCTATAATATCACAAGACTCTTCTAATCCCTGCGATACCCCGACGCTTTTGTGATATTGGTTGAAATCAGTCATGCGACCTTCAACCATATCGTGTGCTATTTCAGCTTTTCTCTCCTTCAGTTTCTTCTTTATCAGATTTAATAGGTCTATTGTGTTCATTTATATCCGCCTCCCCAGACATAGCAACACCTGTGACTTCTATAGTCACATCTTGTTGTTTTTTACTTTCCATAGCCTTTTTTACCCTTACCTTTTTTCATAACTTTTTTCTTCTTCATAGGCTTTTTCATGCCTTTTTTCTTCTTGCCATGCTCCATTTTCTTGCCTCCTTTTAATAGTTTTGAAAATAATGCTCTGTTTAACATTAGTAAATGTAACATTTATATACTTAAATTAAAGTTTTTTTTACTTTTCTACACATTATGTGTTGACTTATCATAATTAATAACTATATACTTTTATATGTATAAAACTTTTAGGGAGAAAAATATGAAGTCAATACTAGAAACAAGCATAACTGGTAAGGGTGGTTATAGAGATTATGTCAATAAAGCTCCACATCCTACTAATATGTATTTTAACTTTGAGAGAATTGCATCAAAAAATCACATGTATGGTTGGAACACAGATGTTCCTGCATGGGATATACAGTTTACTCTTGATGGTTCTAAATATGTAAGAGTTGGTAGTATCACAGTTTTTGCTGATGGTGTTAAGGGTTCTTTAGATGATACAACAAATACTTTAATGGATGTATCTGGCACAGACCCTTTTGAGTTATTTGTTGAGTTAGTTAACAAAGCTGACTTTGCAAAGTTAGAAAATAAATTCATTAACAGATATTAATAGGAGGAAAAAATGGAATTAGTGAATAATAAGAGTTACAGACAAAGAAAAGGTATGGCAATAGAGCATGCTTTTTTAGAAGACCATAACCCAACTCAATATGCTTATATAAAGCAAATTCAAGCTATTGATGATGCAAGAATTGTCATATTTGATTTGTACAATAATGAAGATATTACAAAAACAAATGCTAATAGATATCTTTTGCAATTAGAAAAAGTGCAAAGACAGAATATAGATAAAGCATGGAATATAGGTTTAGATGTAAGTTATTATGATACTTTCAATGAAGTTGATATGTGGACAATATAAGGAGGATATTATGAAAAAAATTATAAATAATATAAAGTGTGGAATAGAAGACCAATTAATTAGCAAAGTAGTAGGTTGGAATGAAGAAGGTGAGCAATTTCACTTTGTTGATTATGGTTTTCAGGTATCAATGAAATGTTTTGGGTTAAATAAATATATACCTGAAGCAGGCACAGAGCCTAAGTCTTACATAAATTACAAGAGTTTTGATGATGGTATATCTGAGTTTTTAGATGTTATACAAGATGATTTGTCAAAATGTTTTGCCATAGTACCTGAATATAATGGTGAGTATTTTAGTCAGCTTCGTATTCCACTCAATAAATTAAAAGATTTAGATACACTAGATTTAGTGCTTATAGAAAAGGAGGAAGTATGAAAAGCAAAATTACAAAATCTGAAGCCATGAAACTCTGCGAAAAGCAGGGTTTCACTATGGATGTATTAGAGCAAATGGTGGAGGTCACCCCAGATGCTCGTAAATACACCTTTACAGTAGAACATGAGAGGCAAAATGCTATTAGGGTTTTAAATGTAATTGCAGGTCTTACCCAACGACAAAGAGAAAGAGTGTTGCAAAGAGCATTGAAAACTAATAAAATATAACTGTAAATTTTATACTTATAAATTTACGCATTATCCTCTCCCCTTAAACCCTCACTATTAAGTTAGTGGGGGTTCTTGCATTTTTAAAGAGTTTCGTCTTTGTATTTCTGGTAATATAGTTGCACCTGCACCTATTGAGAACAATACATCTGGAAATCTTTTAAATAAATTTTGTTTAGTTGGTAATTCTTTTTCTCTTGCAAACTCTTCAGCAGTTAACTCATCTGCTGATATTCCATAACTATCATCATATGCATACTTTTCAATTCGTAGTCCATTCTTTTTAAGTATAGCTTCTACTTGTGGTGAAACATCATAAGGCACTATTGCACCTACAAACTCATCTAATTTAACACCCCTCATTGGTTTTGCCTCAAAATATTCTGTGGGTAGACTGATAAGTTTTTCTTTCAACTCTTTTACTTTAGCTTGCAACTCTTTATTTTCTTGTAAAGGTTTGTCGTAGTTTTTTGAGTATGCATGTGTTCCTAATCTACCTAACATAATATCCTCAAATAGCTCTTCTGTAGTACGCATATCAACAGTAATTTCTTTTATGGTAGGTTTTAATGACTTTGCTTCTGCTTTTTTAAAAACATCATCTGCTATTTTACCTACTAAGTCTATAACATCTTCATATAAATTTTGAAGCTCATCTTTTTCTTTGTTAAACTCTTCAGAAGTTGTAATTCTGCTTCGTTCTGCTTTTATCTCAGATATTGTTCTAAATGGTGGTGTAATTTTGGCTCTTAATTGACCCATACCTTGTAAAAACATATTTTCTTCTCCTGCACCCCTTTTCTTTTTCATTAATTTTACAAAGTTTTTAAGAGTAGCAGGTAAATATATTCTTCTACCATCATATCTGTAATCCACAAATAATCTTTCTTGTATCTCACCACCTTCAGCAATACTGTCTTTTCTCTTGTTTATAAGCCAGTTTTCGTATTTAGGGTCTACTGAAGGGTCTACAACATCTTTACTTATGTCATCAAAATATAGTGGTGTTCCACTATATCTGCCTGTGCCTGCATCATCTTGTATACCTTTTTCAGTATTGGCTAAATCCTCATAAATTTGTTTATTTGTTCTATTACCTATGAGGTCTCTTATATATCCATTTTCTATATACTGTGCAAAATATGCATCTAATATTTCATTATCAGAAACAAGTTTGTTCTCCACAGCATACATAGTTTTGATAAATGAATTGTCTGCTCTGTCTTCAAAACCTCTAGCTAAGTCTATGGCATCATCTGATGGATTGCCCATATCCTCTTTAATCTCTAAATGATATTTTTCTGTAGCATTAATAAAGTTTTTAAATCTCTTTTGTAATCTTGACTTTTCATCCTCTGTAAGTTTTTGGTAATCTGGCTTTGATTCAAGAAATCTTTTAATTTTTGCAGGTCTGTTAAATGATTTAAAAAACTTTACCTTTTCATTTTTTACAAACTCCATAAGTGGTCTGTTTATAGTTATATCAGGTTTTGGCATTCTTACAGTATATCCATCTGACCTAAATACAGGATTAGAGTAAGATGGTTTTGCAAGCTTAGTTGACCCTACTAATACTACATCACCATATCCCATCATTGGGTTATCTATCTTTGATATTGCAAGTGATGGTGCAGGTATACCACCTAATCTATCAGCTTTTATCAGGTCTATTTGATTTATGTTATGATGCACCATTAGATTTCTATTTTTTGGCAATCTTTCGTTGTAGAACCTTTGAACTGCAAAATCATAATATTCCTCACCTGAGAAAAACTTTTCATCAGGATTAAATTTTGGTGCAAAGTTTTTTTCATCAGGTACAAGATTTGGCTTTACCATTGCCATAGTTTTAGTTGGCTTTACTTTCATAAACTCAGGCTTTGCTTTTGACAAATCTACATCTGTTGTTGTTGGCTTTACAAATGCTTCATCACTTGTAAATACAGGCTTGCCTGTAGTTGTAGCTTTTGTCATATCCTCAAAGTTTGGTGGCTTCTTGTTAGCTTGTTTTCTTAAAAACTTAACTGCATCTGTTACTGGTTTTATCTCATCTGCTATTGCTCTTGCAGTTTGTCTGCCTAATGCTCCTAATGGTTGCATCAATGGAGTTGCTCCTACTCCTGCAGTTGCAATATCTATAGGTAAAAGATTCATATTATTCTCACCTAAAGGTGCATTGTCTCTAAATTTATCTGTGTCAAAAGTCTCAACAGTTGTTTGTAATGGTTGTCTCATAATAGAAAGTAAAGCTAATGGATTATTTTTTACTCTTTCAGGCAGTTTATTTACAGCTTCGTCTAAAAGATATAATGCTCCTAATGGAGTAATATCTGCTAATCCAATACCTCCTGTATCTCTAGTTAATGAAGGGCTTGAAGTAGGTGGAAATGTATCAAATGCTTGGTTTCTGTATGTAGGTAAACCAAGAAAACTTTTTGCAATATCGTAATATGTTGCATCACCACTTCTAACTGATGGGTCTTTGATGTTAAATTTTTCTCCTAAAGATTTGAAAAGATTACCTAAACCATATGTAGCCTCTTCCCTAGTTGGAATAAACCCACCTATTCTTTCAAACTTAAAATCATCAATATTAATATCTTGTTCTGACACTACACCTGTCCTGCTGATAATATTTTAGCTAAATATTTCATTGTCTGGTCATAAGTCTTATCTAGCTGTTTTGAGAGCCTTACAAACTTTCTTGGGCTTATCTCATCAAAAGCTATGTTTCTACGCTTCAGGTACTTCTTAGCCGCCCTTATTTCTGCTTGTGCTACCTTTTTAATGTTTGCTTTTGCCATTATGTGCTATCCTCTAATCCTGCTAATGCACCAAGCGTTGTTGCACCTGCTATATTTTTTATAATATCTCCACTTTGAATTTTTTGCACTAAATTATTGTCAATAATTACTTCTTCTTCATCAAATGCTCTGCCTTTACCAATACCTTCTGCAAAATCTGGTGATGCTAATATATCTGATTTTTTTACTTGATATGCAATTAAAGGTTCATCTCTACCTTTTTGCCAAGGTAAATTGGTTTCTACATTATAATTAGGGTTTAAACTAAAAGATGAAACACCATCCTCTTCATTCAATTTTCCCACCCTGTAAACTGTAATAAACTCTGGCAAATCTTTTAATCGTGATTGAGTCAAATTGTAAATTTCACTTTTAACATTATTTAATTCTTCTAATGATATTGGGTCTGAAAATTGTTCCATTTTTGTATCACGAAAACGAGGTGCTCTAAATTCTTGATTTTTAATTTGACCACCTAATTCTTTTGCCATGTCAGTATCTTTTAAAAATAAATTCTTAACTGTATCTGGAGAATCTACAAATATTACTTCTTTTGTTATAGGTGACAAATTTTGCAATGAAGGTAATGCACCAACTGGTTTATCTATTTTTTTGGTAGCACTTTGTAAAGCCTTCATCATTACACGAATACCTTGACTTGGATTTATAGGTAGCTTCATTTAAATGGTGCTCCTAATATCCAACAAACTAAAGAATGCCTTGTGCCTTTTGTAACAGGTGATACTTGATGATATAAAAAAGATGGGAAGATAATCAAAGAACCTCTTTTTTTTATTTCTTCCATTTTATTATTTTTACTGTCTGGTTGATGTTCACCTAAATCAAACATTAAATATCCACCCTCATAGTCATTTGGGTCACTTAAATTAAGTGTCATACTCAATTTTCTAATTTTTCCAATAGAATTTAAATCTTTTGTATAAAAATGTTCTTTACCTTTTATTTTTTCATCTTCTGATACATCTCTAAGATATTTACTATGATGACATATTCCAGAGTCAGCATGCCAACCATAAAATCCATCTTTTTGATATGTTGTGAATTGCATTTCTTGTGCTGTATCAAACTCAAAGTTCCAACCTGATTTTTGATTGGCATCTAAAACTAAACCATGCAATTTTTCATATATCCATTGTTCTTTTAACCATGATATTTCACTATCTCGTATATATGGATTAATATCATTTATACTTTTTCCATGTTCATTTTGTAATTCATGTATTGTTTTATTAGCCTGTGATACTTTTTTATCATCTGTTTTTTCTTGATTACCCCAAGTAGTACCTTTTTGTTTGTTTGATTTTAATCCTAATTCAATAATTTTATCACATTCCTCTGGTGTAAATGCTGACTCATAAGTGCAAAAAGTTGTTCCTAATATCATAAAACATCCTCCTCTTGTTCAATAATATCTTCTTCTGTACCTAATATTTGTTGTGCTGTGACTGCTCCTGCACCCACAGTAACTGGTAAAGATGTATATAGACTAATACCACTCTGGGCATACTCTTTAAGCTCTGGTGTTAGTTTTATGGTGATTGACGGCAGATATGCTTTTTCACCACTTGTTGTTTGTCCAACATACATATTATCAATAAAGTTATTATAAACTTCTGCATCATATCTTTGGTCATCTATGTTTTCACCACCAAAGCTTTGAATATTCTGACGAGCTTTAAATATTGTACCATTCATTAAATCATCAACATTTTGCATGCCATTTTTGTGTGCCATTTTTAATACTCTTAACCTATTTAATAGAGTGCCAGATGTAAGTTTTTCTCCATATTTTTCTTGATAACGATTATTTATAGCTCTTAATATTGTCATATCTTCGCCTTGTGATGACAACATATCTTCTAAACCTTTTCTAGTAACAGCATTGTTAAAAAACATATCTTTGTTAATTATAGATGTTATATCATTTTTGGCATCTGTATCTTGTAGTGTATCTGAAAGAGGAGTAGGTTTTGATATATTTATCCCATTTAAATTAACACTATTGGTATTTGTGGTTATATATTGAAACATATCGTTAGCACTCATCTTGGCTA
>VTLG01004400.1_pt1 | contig 22575 bp, 29 predicted proteins | sample 4694571 | NCBI WGS metagenome assembly VTLG01 (sample SAMN12604809, study PRJNA352737) | marine metagenome | biome: ENVO:00000447; feature: ENVO:00000209|ENVO:00000569|ENVO:01000036; material: ENVO:00002151; isolation source: viral sequences binned using virsorter ...
TCGCCTTCTTCGTCGGCAGTTTCTTTGCGCTTGGGTCCTTTGCCGTGATGACCTTTTTTCTTCCGGTCAGCGTCAGGCATATCACCCTTATTGCCACCATACTTTTGACGACCTTCAAGGAGAACTTTCATTTTAGAAGCGAAAGAATCAAATGCCTCATCATCCATACTCTTGATGTCTGAAGCAATTACTTCCCGATCAGCGTCGGTAAGATCATACTCAGAATCAAAATAAGTCATGCGAGCATTAAACTTTTCTTGAGCTTCTTTAGCTTCCACTTCGCTTTGAAGAGCTTCGAGGTTAGATTTAACTTCCTCTAAGTCCTTTTGCGTAGTGGTGTGCTCTTCTTTGAGCTTGTCATGTTCGTCATGAGCAGCCTTGAGCTTGTCCTCGACTTCCGTTTTTTGCGCGTGATATTCCTCGGAAGCCTTTTTAAGCTCTTCCTCAACAAAATCAGCGATAACGGAAGCCTTCAGGGTCTGAAGGCTCTCATCCGTAATATCTTTGATACTTGTGATTTTCATAATAGGTATAATTTCCTTAGTAGTTTTTACAGTTAGATTTGATGATTGTGAAATATTTTTTTCATTTTTATTAATTTTAGGTGTAGAGGATTCCTCCTCCTCTACGCAAGGCGCACTTTCTTCGGTAGCTGCGACTTCTTCTTTATCACTTTTAACAGCTACCCCCTGCACATCTGCGGCAGGATTTTCTGTTAAGCCGATCCCTAAAGGGACTACGTTATTGACTACTTGTCGATAAACGCTCTTACCATTTTCTAGTTTGCCAGAGCCTCCTAAAGCTTTTAAAAATTCTTTATTTTTTTCAATTTCTTCGCTTTCAGTAATAAACTCAGCGCTAGAAATATTTTTTTCGTTTTCACCAAGAATAACAAGGTTATACTCATCAAACCCTAACTCCCAACTTGCGCTAATTTTCATATAATTTTCGCTAGTAGGATCACTTGCATCTTCAATAATGTCTGCGACACGAGTATTTACCACTTTCCAAATAACGCCCCCTAAAGTAATATTAAAAGGATCATTAGCTTCTAGGCTATCCGCTTCAACAGGCTTATCAGTTCCAAACTCACTAAACCCGGCAGCTAAAATTACTCCCACAACCCTTTCGCGCTCATGTTCAAGATTAATAGGTTTGTTAATAAAGTTTTTATACATTGCTAACGCGGTTTTGGTATCTACCACGTCTCCATTCTTATTAACGCGATTAGCAACACAAGCATTAAAAGCAACCGGAAGTAAATCAATATCTTTAGTAGTATCTACATCAGGAATAAAATCTCCTATATCAAGCATAGAAGCCATCGCTAGATACTTATCTTTTTCTTCGGGTACTAAAGGTTTAATAGTACTACTAAAAATAGTGGTGTATTTATGGTCTTTCATCTTCTAATCCTGTTAATCTTTCTCTTCTTCTTGAGAAAGACGTTTGGTTGAACTGCTGTGACACTCACACTCACAGAGAGGGTTAGAGCATTTTCCGCATTCACATTTTTCGACTTTTTCTGTTTTTCCGTTACACTCGTACTTCATCATTATTTCCATTCAAAATCAATTGGTTGATAGTCTTCTAAATATAACTCCTCTATATCTTTAAAGTTATAATTAAGATTATACTTCACTACGTCAGCTTGCGCGGCAAAAAAATCCTCGCTAGAAGGAGTCCACTCTTGCGGAACTTCAAGAGCGTGATCTAGGGCTTTTTTAGGAGTTAAACTTTTTTCAGCTTCTAAAATTCGAGTAAACATATTTACCCTCGCCATAGCCCAACATCCTCGATTATGGTTAGGATTGAGGTCTTGATTAAATTGACGAGCAGCCTTCCTGTAAACCTCTTTTAGGTGGGAAAGGGAAATTTTTTGCTCTTTATTATAATTATAATTTTTACGTTTTTCATGAAGAGCTTCTGTAACGCTAACAGAAAAACTAATGGCCTCTTGTTGAGATCGAGCTTCCGAACTTAGTTTACTAGAGTGCGTAAACTTCGTTTCGTTGTTAATTTCAAACTCAAATTTATCCATTGTAGTACTAAATTATACACATAAATTAATAAAATGCATTTAAAAATTTAAATATTTTTATAAAAATAAAAAACCGCACCCGAAGGTGCGGCTTGCTTTTCTTATTTTTTTAAGAAATTACTTCTTCTTATCTGATTTTTCTGCTGATACCTTAGGGAAAGGAACGCTTAGGTCAACCAAGGGCAACGTAAGTCCAACTCCTTCCTTATTGACATGAGCGTCAAGTACAGCGTCTTTGTTTGCTTTTCCCCCAACAGTAAGAGAGGGAAGCTTGTTAGTAACAGCGCAGCCCGTAGAAAGTACGAAAAGCGCTCCGGCGATCAATGACATAGTTAACTTTTTCATTGTATGGGTTGAGCAATATAGTACACAAAATATAATCAGGAGTCAACAAATAAATTAGACTTAATTAATTTTATTCCATCTGTCAACTCTCCCCCTCGTGCGTGCAAAAGCTTAGGGTTTTTAAGAGCAGTGTTTATCAAACTAAAAAGGGGAGGTCTAATGTTCCAGTGCGGCTGTAAAATCTTAATATCCAAGTCAAACACTCGAAGTAAAGCTTGATTAAGATACCATTGATCACCTTGAAAGTGAGGGATGTCAAAAAGCCGTGAATAGCTTTGAGGATTTTGTAATATATCAATAGCCTTGGTGATTAATGAATGATACTTATTAGTATTCTTGGCTATAAAAAATCCACTATTAAAACCTCTCAATAGCGTAGGAGATTTTTCTTTTTGGTAAGCTTTCCAACATACTTCTCGGCAAATTTGCAAATCAAAATCACGAGATATTAAAACTTCAGGATTACTAAGAAACAAGGTGTCGCTATCGACAAAAAAAGTAAGACCGAACGGCAGGTCTTTTAGTGAAAGCAGTTTTTGATGGGTTCTATATTCAAGATCAGGAGTTCTTGTAAAAGCTTCAATAAACAAATTTTCTATCCCTTGATGTTCAAAAAAATTTGGATAATCTGTTTTGATGTATATTGGAAGCTTTGTAAAATTTCTCAAAGACTTAATGCTACATAAAGCCTCATTAAAGAAAAGAAGCTCATCTTGCTCTTTGTCAAAATTTTTATAAATTATATATAAAAAACCTACGTCCATAATTAACTCCACTTCGGTAGAACTTTATAGAGGATGTCTTTTCTGTTAATGCAATGAGCGTGAAGAATATAAGGGTCTTTTATTTTATTCCATATTGGCAATCTCACGTTCCACCTTTGGTCTAAAACGTTTATCTTTAGAACATCTTTAAACTTTTCTCTTATAAGAGTGTTGATGCTTGTCTGGTCGGAATGGTAATAATTTTCATTTTTGTATACAAAATCATACTCAGCTTCTCTGAAAAAATGCCTCATGAGATTATTGTTTTTATAAATAATTACTCCAGAATTGAACCCCTTCATCTCTATAAACTTCATATTTTCCCAATCCGCTTGGCATTCCTTAGCGATACTAATGTCGTGCTCTGGAGAATAGGCTAAGTACGGGTCTTTTAAAATTTCCGTATCCGCATCAAGAAAACAATTAACGTCATAAGGCATTAATCGAAACGCGAAAAACTTTCTATAAAATTCCCAATTAGGGTAATCCTGATACTTAGCGTCTGCAGGAAGAGATAAATATTCTTCCGGCAACTTTACTAAATTAACGCCCTTGTTTAAAAAGCAACTAATGTATTCTGAAATACAGCAGACAGTGATTGGATAATCGCTTACCTTTTTCCAGCTTTCTATACTGTGTAAAGCTTGGTCAACAAAAAAATTAGAGTATTGATGACGAGCCTTTCCCACTACATATACCGCGCCGAATGTCACTTAAAGTTAAAGACTCTGTAGTCTTGGTTGAATTTCCGTTTAATCTCTTGAACTATTTCGTCATCTAAATAAGAGTCTTGCGACTTCTTTCTTTTGCTAGATTTATTTTCGTGACTTAAATAGATTTGAGGTAAATTCAATAAACCGCAAACGTAGGAAAAATCTTTATGTAAAGAAGCGTGTTTTCCTATAAAATCCATTTCTACGCTATACTTTACGTCTGCAAAATGATGCTTACGTTCAAACCCGGAAATTAAAAATTCTATTTGGTTTTTACCCGTATATTTTGAAAAAACAAATTCTTTAAAACTCATTTTAGAGATTTCACTTTTCGCTTTGCGGTCCCAATTACCATTAGTTTCCTTCCACCACTCATATAAAGAAATTAATCTGTCTACTGGATGTCTAACAAAAGAAAAAACAAAATACTCACTCCATCTTTCAGGGGTAGCGTACATCTTGATATCTGCTGCTGGGCTATGTTTATGAATGGTAAACCCATCTTCTTTAACTAAATTTTCTGGACCGCAATTACACCCCAAAAATAAATCATGTTTATTTGAAAAAGGGTAAAGAGCCTTGGTTATAGAAGTACCCGCGCTCTTAGGTATATGTATGAAAATATACTTATGTTTATGGTTGATGATCATAACTTAAATAATTTAAGTCTTCCCTAAAAGTGGCGCAATTCAACAATTTATCAATCAATTTGTCATGATAATATTCTTTATAGCATACGTGGGGATGACCATTAATATGTGGAAGCTTAATTTCAGGCAAACCGACTTTACTGCAGAAAAAAGAGAAATCTTTGTCAATGCTTTCAAATCGAGCTATGAAGTCTATATTTTGGTCTTTAATGTAACGCCTTTGATTAAGTGCCCATTCGCTTTTTTGAGCAATTTGCAAGTCTACCCAATTATCAAAACTATTGTGTATCGCTTCTTCAGCGGCGCGTTTATAATCTCTTGCAAATTCAGAATTACTCCTCCTTCTGTTGTAAATTGACACTAATCTGTCCCAAGGATTTCTAACTCTAGTCCATTTGAAATATGTTTTTAAAGAATCTTGGTATTCCTGCAGCGTACTATGATAATGGTATCCTTGATAGCGAGGATCAACCTGCGCTAACGGATGAGCGTCATAATAACTTGATAAAGCTGTTTGAGTAGAAACTCCTCCGGTTCGAGGGATGTGAATAAAAATAAATTTATGATGATGACTTATTATCATAAATTATAATTTATTTGTATATAATCTTCATGAATAAAATAACCTTCATGATAAACCTCACAAAAAGGATTGGCTACTTGGATGTACCCATTATCTTGTAGAAGTTTTTTTGAATCCACATAGCTCTCTAAAGAAATCGCTTTAAATTTATAGCTATTGAAAGGAAAATTTTTTAAAATTTTAAATTCTGAACGTTCAATATCTAAAGCTAGATAATCAATTATAGAAGGAGCTTCGGACGTTTCTAAAAGCTTTTCTAAAGTTAAAGTTTGCTTTTTTATTATTTTATGCTCATCAGTTTCAGGTCGCACTCGTCTAGTTTTAGGCCAATTTTCCGCAATACCGCTCCACCCTTTCGCCTTAAACTGGACAAAATCTATTTCCCCATTTTTATCATACAAGCAGCAATCTAAACATTTACTATTAGGTCGATTAGAAGCAAGCCTTTCAAAAACGTCTGAATCTGGCTCTACTAAAATCCCTTTCCAATCAAAATCTTTTTCTAAAAGGTAAGTCGAACTTCCTCGTATACCATCTAGCGCTCCTACTTCTACAAAAAAACCATTTTTAGAACCTTTAAAGATATGTTCAATAGCCCACTTGTCGTTCCATGTATTAGGGTTATTATATTGCATTTTTTAAAATTTTAATAAAAGTTTTTTAAGAAAAAATTCATTAGTTAAAAGCTTTTTTGAACGTGAAGCAAAGTGCAAAAAGTTTGCGTTTTTTGCATTTTTCCAAATTGCATTAGGCTTCTTTAGGCCTACTAGGCGATTCCATTCGCTACCAAGAGCTTCAAGTTTAATTTTTGATTTTAAAGCTAAAAAAGGAAAGACGATTTCATCGCTCGCAGCGTATCCTTCCGGACAAGAGTTGTGGAGTGCTTTTTTTCCCACTTTGAAAGAGTACCCTTTACTCCAAGTTATACGCTCAAAAAAATCATACATACTAAGCGGCATACTTTTAACTAAAGATTCCAAAGCTTTTCCTCTAGCTAGTATAACCCCTCCATTCCACGTCTGAGTTAAGTCGAAGTTGTAATGTCTTTTAGCTACGTCTACTAAGCCCATATTTAATTTATTCGTAGGCTTCATATAAAAAGAGTTTTTTTTGGTTTCTTTAAATATGTCTTCAGACTTTTGTGAAATAAAAATATCGTTATCCACAAGTAAAAAATCTTCATACCCTCTTTGGTAAGCATCTTTTAAGGCGTAAAATTTCATGCAATTAGCTGCGCGGTAAAACCAAGTTCTTCGTTCTATTTTTAGAGCGTCATAATCAAATTTATTTATTGTAATTAAATCTGCTCCTACTGAAGCGGCGTAACGCTCAAGTCTGGGGGTAAAGATATTTTTTAATGCATCCTCAAAAAAATCTTGATTAATATTCCACACTGAATTTTTGCGCTTTCCACTCCACTTGCCAGTAGGGGAAATGTTAACTCTATATATGACCCTTTTCTTAACGGTCATAATCCTTGGTAAATTTTACTTTCCTCTAAAGATTTTCTAAAATAGTTACCGTCGAGTTTGCGACGGACTTGGCTATTTAAAAGGTAATAGTGAGTTTTTTCAATTAAGTCAAAATCTAAAGCTTTTTCAGCAGCTTCTTCGAGTGACTCAAAAAACAAAGGGTAGTCTTTTCCAAAGTACTCTAGGGTCGCAGGTAATTTATTAACAAGAGTTGGGGTTGCTCGCGCAATTGCTTCTATTACGCCGTTGTTTGCGCTAGACGCATAGAGGTCTAAAAACATTATGTTATTAGTGAAAAGGTTATCGTAAGCTTCATTACTAACTCGTTTCAAATCATAAGTATTATCATTATAAGCGGACGGAATGTCTTTTCCATATATCTCTTTTTGTTTAACTAAAAAATGATTGATTGTCCTTATGGGTCCATCCCCGGAATAAGGCAAGAGTCTCATTTTTCTGTAAGGAGAATTAGCGTCTAATGGCAGCAAAAAGAGACTTAACATATTCCTTAACCAATAACCGATCAGAAATATTTTTTTATCTTCGTTTTTTAAAAATTCTTTAAAATTAAAAATTTTATTAGGAATTTCAGTAGGATGTATTAATGGATGAGTGAGTATACCCGTTTGCTCTTGAACGTATTCAGCTAAATCTGTAGAGAGTGTAAAAAAACCTTTGCAAGTTTCTAGGCTTTTTTGAAATTCAGGTTTAGTTATAATTTTATCTAAAGAATTAAATCCAAAAAACCATTCAGGAGTAAAAGGGGGGTTATGCAGAACGCCGACCCAATCTTGAGTGTAAGTCTTCGGCTCTCTCTTCCATGAAAAATTTCTCTCCACAAAAGAATCAAAAAACACCCCCTCATCGTTATGAAGGGGCGCTAAGTGTTCTAAAACGTAAGACCATCCGCTTCGATGATTCCCGAAACAGACCTGCTCGTTTAAGTTTATTTTTCCAGAAGACTCCCCGTCAATTACTTTAAAAGTTTTATCGTAGCTTCCCCAAGCGTTATTTTCCCAACGCTCTTTTTCGTTTAAGGTCTCTGCGACTGCAACTTTAAATCCATTGAAAGAGTAAATGCGACTCATACTTAATCTTGTGGAAGACCGCCCGCGTACCATCCTTCTGGAAGTTTTACTTTATTTTTAGAAAGTGTCCACTCTCCGTTTTTAAGTACGTACACTTTTCCAGCAGGAAAATTTGGGCCAATTCTAACTAGGTTAGATTGAGTATCCACAAAGACTACGCGAGTAGAACCGCACCCCATAAGGAGTAAGCAGCTAGTCGCTAATGGAAGTATCTTTTTCATTTTCTTTTTTAGATTGAGCTTCCTGTTCTTCTATTCGTTTTCGCCATTTATCTTTAAGGCTTGAGGGCGTAGTATCTGCGTCACTTGCCTTAGTGTCTTTTTTTACCTCGGCAGACAACCACTCTAAAAGTGCTTTAAATAACGCAGATAGCCACGCCATAATTTAGCCTTGTTTCTTGGCGAGACCTCTAGAGATAGTATACCCAAAAGCTGCAGCAGCACTACAGATGAATCCAAAAACCTTATCGGCATTGGAAGCACCCTCTGGGTCCACGATACCCGCCCCCCAAGCTAATGATGCTAAAGTGACGCAAACTGTAATCCAGAACTCCGTACTTTTCCAACCGGGTTTAGGATCATTATTATTTTTAGTAGTAGCCATAGTATTTTTATTATAGTTTATTTTAGAATAAAAGAAAGCAAATTACGCTTCACTTTTTGTTTTTTTTGGAACGGTTGCGTCCAAAAGATTTTTTAAAGCTCTTCGAAGTTCTATATTATTTTTATTTAATTCTTCAATTACTTTTTGTTGCTTTATAATGGCCGCGTTTAGTTTCTGTTTTTCTGTCTCCTGAGAGATATCCTTAGAAACTGACCATCCTATAAATATTACCATACAAAAAAACATAAAGATATCAAGGTAAAGGCCATTTATATGTCTTTTGCCCTCTATCTCTAAAAGTCTTTTGTATATATCCTCTTCCTTCATTAAATTAAATCACCCAACTTAGCTAGCTCATTTAATTTAGCTTGAGGCCTTTCTAAACCTCCTACAGCACTAAACACCATAAGGGTAGGCTTATCGCCGCTATATATCCCCCTATGAACTACGCTATGAGGCTTTAACATTCTAGATAGTTGATCAAATGCTTGATCTAAGCTTGCTTGAGGGATAGTATTTAATTGCTCTGTCCCTCCTATCATAACTGCGGCGGCGCAATTCCCTGTTGAAAGATTTACGCCTCCAGTAAGAATATTGTTTTTAAGATTCTCTCTTACTGCTCTTGAAATAGCTACAGGATCGCTCCAATTATTAACGGGCGAAGCTCCAAAGACCATAAGCCCTGAGTTAAGAAGGCTCGCGTAGTCGTTGGAATCAAAAGCTGAGTAAGTGCTATCTTTAGCTGCAGTATGATTAAATAAATGAAATAATCCTGCCATGCTATGATTTGCAGCTTTCCAAAACTGGGAAACCGCTAAATTTGGATAGAGTTTGCCGATCTTCTCGTTGTCTATTAAAATCAAAGGAGACACGATCCCTTGCTCTACTAAAGAATAAGCTTCATTTAAAACCTTATGAGCATTAGCATTTACTTTTTTTCCTTCTGAGTTTTTAGGTAAAGCTAATATAAGACCAACTTTCGCGTTATCCGCTTTAAGAGTTTTTAAAAGTTCTTGAGAAGATTTAACTAAAGGACCAACTGAACCGGAACCAGTTCCTCCACCCGCTCCAGCACAAACGAATATTTTGTCTACTTCATCACCGAAGCTATGCCTCATAAAATCTAATACATCTTCCGCTTTACTTTCGTAGCACTTTGCAGCTACAGACGGGTCTTTTCCAGCGCCCCCTTCTCCTATGCATAGTTTATTTTCTAGTTTAATAGTATTTAAATCTTGTTGCGCTGTATTAATAACGCCAATCCTTCTATAACCTAAGTCATGGAAAGTTTCCGCGATGCGTGAACCACCTTGTCCAGCACCAATAAATCCAAATTTGAATGCTACGGCAGCAGCATCTTGAATTGTATTTTTCTTAGCTTCCTCCGGGGGAGGCGGAATAAGTAAATCCGGCATAGAAATGTCTACGGGATCATTATAAAGACTCTTCACTTGGTTCTCTACAATTTCCTCTCTTTCCTCAGTAGAAGAAGTGCTCTCGTTAATTTCTGGGGTATTTTCGGTTTCCATAATTTTTAAAATTTACTTGCTAATAAGAGGCTACCAAGGTAAGTGTCTACATTGTGTTCAGCGCAAATTTGCTGTACTTGTTGTACTCTTTTCTTATTGTTGTCCTGAGGTTTTTTGCAGTATGACGCAATATTCTTTTCCCAATTTTCTGGTTCTTCATTACATATAATTATATCGCAAATTTCAGTAGCTATTTCTTTTTGCTTTTTATTTAATCTTTTTACTTTGTGAATTTTTCTTAGTTCTGCTTCAGCTAAAGAGGAAAGCTTTTGAGAGAGAATCATATTATCTTTTAATTTCTCAAAATCAAATTTTGCTTCCGATTCTCCTTGACCAACTGGAGTCACGGTTCTCTCTTGTTGAGGAGTTCCTTCTGTGCCGTCAGGCCTTCCGGCGCTCTTAGGTGGAATTTTCTTTTTATTTACATCTACCTTTTCATCTTTCTTTTCTTTTACATTTATGTTTTCTGTAATTCTTTTACTTCCCATGATTGGCTCGTAATAGCCCTCATTTTTAGCATTCTTAAATTCTTCCTGCGACTCTCTGGAGTCTTTCTTGTAAGGAAGGCGATTGGTCTTAAGGGAGTCAAACAACTCGTCGGCTGTTATAGCGCCTAACTCATAAAGGCGAGTGTAAACTCTATCTTTAACTACGGAATCTTTTAAGCTTATTTCTTGGAAATAAGGAGTGGGATAATTTTTAAGTCCCATAGTCTTCGCTATTTTTTTAATTTCAGGAAGCAGGAACTTGTGTAAAAAAGCTTGGCGACCTTGCTCTAATCGAGCAAGAAAAACTTGTACTTTACTTTCTTGGTTTGCAAACTTTTCTCCTCCTACTAAAATATTATTTAGACCCAAATTTATATCTTTGTCAAAAATTTCATATTTTTTAGCATCAAGCAATTCTGAGATTTTAGGGACAACAAATTCAGCTTTAGTTGTATAGTCTGAAATAAGGACTCTTCCTACTGATTGATTTTGGAAAAGCTCTTGCATTGCAGCGAGGTTGCGCTGATTAATCCCTCCCTTTTCTGGGTCTGTACCCATTGTGACGAGGAGTATGGCTTGCTGCATGGTTCGAGCTATAGCCATGTCCATTTTTTTAAGTTCGCTTTTTGCGTCTATATCTTCTAGCACAGGATAACCCATAGGAACACCATATGGCTCGTAATCCTGCTTCTTATAGAAAACCGTTATGACTCTTTCCATATCAAGAGGAATCCTGAGGCCTGTAGCCGAGCTAACATTTATATCGTTAATTTGTTTGCGAACCTCTTCAGGGAGCGAGTCAAAAATTTCAAAGTCTTCTTCGGTTACCGGATTTTTTAAGCGAGTGACTTCATATCCACTTAAATTTTTATAGTAAACGGGATTGTAAAAACTTAGACTTCCCGTAAGTCTAATATCTGCAGGGTTTAAAAGAACATATTTTATAGGAAGAGTTAATTCGTCAGACAAAGCTTCACTTAGGAGAGACGAACCAAAAACTTGAGTCATCTTTTTAACGTCTTCTTTCTTAACCTTTCCATCAAAGCGATACAGAAATATATTTCCAGAGCGATAATATTCTCTAAAAAATTGATCTTGAATTCCCCATATGTTGATTTTATTAAAAAAAGCTTCAAAAAATTCTCTAGACTTTTTGCTGCCATCTTTAAAAAATAATGACCCGCAAGAAAACTCGGTCATTAGATCAATTACATTCCGAAATTGAGCAAAGTTGTAATAAGCTTTCTGACATAATATAACAGCGTCTCGGACTGTGATATCCTTATCTCCTCCATAAATAGCTGAATACCTCCACGGAATTAATCCGTCGTCAATATTTTTGTATCTATCCGTGCGCTCTATGTCAGCGGCTCGGTTACGGCGCGTCTGCGTAGTGCGAGTCGAGAGGTTGTTTGCCGCAGTAGATTCCAAAGCCATCAAAGGGGTAATATCAGAACTTTTTCCGGCGTTTTTAGGCGCACTTTTTCCCGTGGAAGTAGACGCGGTGGAGGTTTTAGCTCCTTGATCTTTCGTTTTTGACCTCATAATTAATATTAATTAATGATTATTACACTTTATTAAACCATACGAGGCAAAAAAGTCGTGGAAAAATCATCCTTTTTCTGACGCATGTCAAAGTAGCATTTTAACCCCCAGTTTGCCAGCATTAAAGCGGTATAGTTATCTCGGCGTGCTCGATTAGCGGAAGTGCTTCTTTTTAAATGTTGGGGTAAATCAAAAGTTTGAGTACCCTTCGCTGTGCTTTTAACCTCAATTAAGGCGCATTGTTTTTTAGTTTGATAGACTAAAGCGTCCTGAGTTTCAATTAAGTCACTCACCGTTTCTGATCCGGTAAATTTTATATTAATTAAAGAACTATTCTGTTTGTCAAATGCTGATCCATTAGCTGTGGTTCTAGAAGCAAACCAGATATGCTTATGATCTATACATGCCTGAAGGTGCTCATTAGCCTTGCGAATAAAATCGCTGGTAAAATTTTGTTTAAAACAAATCTTAAAGTCGCTCTTATTGTAAGAAGTTTTAAGTCTTCTTATTTCTTTCCCGTATTCGATTCCCTCCTTTACTGAATCGAAATCTAAAAATTTAAGATTTATACCTCCGTTAATAAAATTTTCTGATTCATTACAACTGTCTAAAAATTGATATCCGGCGTTATCAATGCAGATCATGTCTACGTCAAAGTTAGTTAAAATATAATAAAAATAATTTATATGATCTTTTAAATCTCCCCCGGCTACCGCATAGTTATGAACAAGTGTTCCCTCCTTTCTTTCTTCATCCACCTCAAGAAGAGCAATGGCAAAATAGTCCGAAGATGGGCTATTACTAAAACTTGGGTCAATTCCAATGATATATTTTTTTCCTTTCCCCCCTTTCACTAAAGTAGTGGGTTCTTGTCCATCTGGAATAGTACATTCGTGCATTTTTTTTGCACTAAAGTAACTGTCGCTTCCGTCAGTAAATTGAGCACAGTATTCTCGTAAAAACGAGGAATGAGACTGACCGCCCCCTTGAGCTTCTTCAATAATTGTTTTATCTACCATCTCTGAGGGTAAGGCTTCGTACCCCAATTGAGATATAAAATATTTAGCATCGTAGTGTTGATCATCATAAATTTTCCCCGCCCACTCCTTATAAGTTTTATATAAATTTTCAAAAGTGTAAGAGGCTGAAGATAAAGCGACCATCTTGGAAGTGTTTTCGAAAATCATCCTATCTTCTTCTTTCATCTTTCCTGCCGCCACTAATTTGTCTTCCATTTCTCTAACCTCTATTCTTTCTTTCATGTTTTGAGGCGCTACCAAAAACGGCATTAGAACCGTCTGAATTATTTCTTCAGGGAGTAAAAGATACTCATCTAGAACAAGAATATTTGCTCTAAAGCCACGAATTTTTTCGCCGCTTAAAGGAATTGCAGTGATTGTTCCACCGTTAACTTCCCATTCATATTGATCATTTCTTTTAGAGGGTCTAGCTGAAAAAGCTTGCTGTAAAAGCTCTGCGCCTTTTGTTTTAACTAGCTTTTCTAAATTATTGAATATAAAACGAGCAGTACGAAAAGTAGGGCCAGCTATTAAAATTTTTGTACCCGGATTAAAAATGCATTGCAAAAAGCAAAATATAGAAGCTATAAAAGTTTTTCCGCAGCCACGGCCCCAGACACACATTGAAAAATTACGTGTCATTAGGCCTCGTAAAGTAATTTCTTGGAAAGGAGCTAATTTTATTCCTGAGATTAGCTCAGTAGTGAACCCAAGATTCGCGTGTAAAAATTTAGCTAAAGAAATTCGCGCCTCTTTATCTTCTAGATACCCTTCTAACCGAGACAACTCCTCGTTAGTATTAAGGGAATCAATTTTATACTTGTCGGGAGCGTACCACATTAGACTCTACTTAAAATTAAAACAGCTTTTCTATTCAACACCTTTTCTCTCTTTATGACTTGATCGCGCCTTAAAAGGTTGACGGCGCGAAATACCTGATTATCTTTAACCTCCCAATAATCGTCAAACATTATAACTCCTTTCTCTTTAAGAAGAGGGAAAGAAAGTTTGCCATCCATATAAACAGTGCAAAAATCATGAGCACCATCTATGTAAATTAAATCAAATTTAGACTTGAGATTTGAGAGTGCTTCCCATGATTTCTTTTGGTAATATCTTACTTTATCTTTGTAGGGTTGTAATATATTTGATTTAAATAATTCGAAAGTTATTTTTTTAGTTTTAAGTCTGTCGGGGTTATTTGCGCTGTTATACCAAGTATCTGACCTTTTGTCGTGTGGGTCTACGCAAGTAATAGTAGATGTAGGATGACTTAGGATTTTCTTTAGAAACCAAAGCGTAGATTGGCCTTCACAGCTTCCTATCTCTAAAATTTTTAAACCTTCTTTGCCCTTAAGAAAACTTAAGTATTTTTCCATAGGCATTAATCTATTTTTTCTACTTTGGAAATCATAATAAAATTCCCCTCCTAAAAAATCTATTTTCTCCTTCTCCATTATAAAATCTTTTTGTCGTAGGCTAGCTGAAGGTCGATAGATTTATGTATGCAATTTGATAAAAATATTTTTTCACTCACTCTTACCGCTTCTTTTCTTCCATTCACAAATAAAAATTGAACGTGATTATATTTCTGTATGATCTGCCGGACATTATGAAAAATAAATTCCGGAGTAGCTTTTATCTTTTTCGAAATATGAGGTAAAAAAGGAAAGCTTAATGCGTGGGTTAAAGTATCCTCCACTAAAATAATTAAATTAGCTTCCTGTTCTCCGGCTCTCTCGATTTCTCTGCAGAACCTTTCGTAGTTTAAAGTGCTTAAAGTAGAAATGAAGTCGGCTAAAGATTTTCTTTCTATATAACAATTGCAAGTCATCTCCTTGTCATTTAGAGTATAATCTCCAAATTTAAGACCATAAACCTCAGAAGGAATATTAAATTTTAAAGGCTCCTTCTCGCGAGAATCTATTAATATTTTATGGCCTTTATTTAAAACGCCCGTGACTTCAATATTTTTAATTTTTTTATATTTATTTTTCAAGTCTAAACTTGAGCATAATTTATAATAATCTTCAAAATACTGCTCAAAAGTAACTATTGAAGGGATAGCTACGGTTCTAAGTTCTATTTGACACGGTGAATATATAAGTTCTTTTTCTCTTTTCCTCTTACAAAGAAGAACCTCTAAATACTCTTTAGCTTTTTCTAGAGGCTGCTCTTTAAGCCACTTTAGCTGATTAACTCTGGAATTAAAGTCATTGGAAAAATAATAAGCTTTAGATTTAAATTTTATAATCTTTTGATCATAAAGATCATAGCGAGGATAATATTTTTGATAATAAGCGGCTACTCGTAGTTTGTGAGCTTTAAGGTGCGCGTGTAACTGCCGCTCAGTCTCAAATTCTTTACCGCAAACTTTGCACTTAAAACTCATAATTAATTTTCTAAAACCTCTTCCTCTGTCAAACCTAGTACACGAGCCTTAATCTCATCCATGCTGGAAATGTTTTGTATTTCTTCCGCTATCGCTTCCTTTCTCTTTTCGGCAAGAGCGATCATCTTCTTTCTCCCTTCTTCTTCTCTCCAGACTTCAACTAAATTAAGTATACTCGCGTTCTCTTCTAGCTGATTTTTTAACCTATGACTTCTTTTTTGTTTTAAATCATCTAATAGCTTATGTTGTCGATTTACAGATTGGTGATATTCATTTTGAGCAGTATTTATAGACTCAACTAACGCCATCGAAATCCTTCTTCCTTCAGTATCGTTGGCTGCATCGTCAAGCAACCCCTGTAAATGTTCGACTCTTCGTTGAATGTTAGAAGCAATTACTGTTTCTCCAGAAAGCACTATATATTGATCTACTTCTTCTTGAGTTAAGTCTGGCTTATCGTGAGTATATCTTATGAAACTACTTTCGTAAAGCTCTCTATCTACGTTAGTTGATAGATGGTTCATATGATGTAAAAATCTAAACGTATGAAGGTAGCGGATTAAAGTTTCGCAATTTTTTTTATCACTTGCAGTTACTTTAGATCGATCAATCCCCTCTAAAATATATTTGTTAACTTTAGATATAGCTCTTTCTAGTGTCTTAGGGGGTTTGTATTCTTCTTGAGGTATTTCTCCGGCCTGAAACCCTTCTTCAGGATTTAAGGATTGAATATAATCTTGAACGGCTCGCGCCTCTGGGCTTAAATTAGATAAGTTAGGGTCGTCAAATAATAAACGGGCAATTTCTACAAAGCTCATCATCCTGTAGTTATTGTCAATAAACTCTCTATTTTCATCCGATAGTTTTATTTTTTCTTTTGGCTGGTACTGATGTGAAGCATGGGCTTGTAGACCTTTTTCTATTAAAATTCCTTTAACGGCTCTTCCATATTTACTTCGTCCGTCTTTCATATTCTCCGGCTCTTCAGGAAAAAAATTATCCACAAAGGCGGCAGTTAATGGTTTAATATCAGTACATCCTTCCTCGAATTTCTTCCAGATGAACTCTTTATGTTCTTCTAAAATTTCCATATTACAAAATATCTATTTCGTTATTGCTCAAAACCTTTTTTACTTTTTGAATAATTATTTTTTGTATATTCTTTATTTGTTTGTAACCCGGCTTTCGATCTTTTTCGGAGGTTTTGTACCCCACGACTTTAGCGGCCTCTTCTTCAGAAAGGTTATCGATATAAAGAGCTTTGTAAACCTTCCATTCTAAGGGCTTCAGGGTAACCCGCATTTTCGCATGTAGCTTTTTAGCGTTAGAAAAGAAATTATCTTCATGATAAGACTGAGCTTTAACTTCAAATAAATGATTTTCCAAAGGGACCGCTATTTTAACATCATGAGCAATCTTTTTTGTTTTTTCCCATTTTGCCACTAACGGGCAAGTAGCATCTTGGCGTCCGTAAACTAAGCATTTGTCCTGAGGCTCGGCAGCAGCACATCTCCCGCAAGGCTTAGAGTAGTTTCCGTAATTATTTCTTATTATATTTTTTATTTGATTAGTTATTATCCTATTCAACCAAGGAGCTAAAGGTTTTATGGGGTTATAAAGATGCCACTTTTTGAAGACATGAAGCTTTATAATTTGAGCCACATCTTCAAAATCTATCCAACTCAGAGAGTTAAGAGTCCATCTCCCTTTCCTCTTATCTATTTCCCTGTTTATAAGAGGAATAGACTCTTCGAAAGAAGGTGCTGTTTTCTTCTTTTTTTTAGCCATTCTCAGGTTTTATAGCACCTGCCTCTTTTTGAAAGTCCTCTAAAACCTTTTTCTTTGAAACTCTGGGGGCTTTTTTCTTGGGGGGCTTTGGGCTAGAATCAGTAGGTGCGTTCGCCATCTGACTGAGAGCGCCTAAGGTAATCCCCCTAGGAGAAAAATCTCCTACTATGTCGATGTCTAGCTTACTTACAGATGGAACGTTTTCTGCGTCATCGCTATCGGTTTCAGGTAAAGGAGAGTTTGATTGGGAAGCTTGCGCTCTTCCCATTGGCGTGCCACATTTTTGACAGAATTTTGGCTTTTCTACAGTGTAACTATTAGCAGCACCGCATGATGAACAGTATAATTTCATAATTTTTCCAATATTTGTTTATTTTATAATAAAAAGATGAAAACATCAAATAAATATTTACACGAAAATATTAATAAACTAAAAGAAATTTTAGAATTATCTTACCCTTTATGTAAGCATAATGACAAAAAAATATCTCAAGCTTCAGCTACTATAAACAAGTTAGCCAAAGAGTCTTTAGATAATTTTGAAAAATATTCAAGGTAAGTCTTTTAATTTTTTCACTAAAAATCTGACAAGTTCTGACCTCATAATATCTTCCTCAGAGAAAGCGAAGTTATAAACTCCGTGTTGAGCGCTTTCTTCATCAGAAAATAATTTAAACATTTTTTCAAACCCGCCTCCATTACCATTCCTTAAATCTGTTTGCATCGGATCAGCGAGAATAAAGCAGCGGCTGTTGTCACCTAAACGGGTCAGTACAGTAGTAATTTCTTTTACTGTAGAGTTTTGCGCTTCATCTAAAATTATACATTTGTCCTTCCAGTTCATTCCTCGTGCGAAGTTTACGGGGAACATACTTACACGTCCTTCGCTTTCTAACTTTTCAGCTTTTGTTTCAGTAAGTAATTCATCTAGCTTATCTAAAAAAGGAAGATTATAAAATCTTAACTTCTCCTCTGCTGAACCCGGTAAAAATCCTAAGCTTTTATCAGAACTTTCGACAGCAGAACGAAGATACATTATATCCGACGCAGCCTTCATGTTTAAAAGCTGAAGACCGCAATAAACTGACAATAACGTTTTAGAGGTTCCCGCTGGTCCATTTACAAAAACTATTTTAGTTTGAGGATGTAAAGCTACCTTAAAGAACTCTTTTTGCTTATCGGTCCACGGAAATTGGTGAAGTCTTATTTGACGTTTTACAGGATTTTCGGCAATTATTTTTTCGTGATTTTTATTTAGGTCTTTTGCAACCTCTTTGCCGCCTCTAATCTTAATCGTGTTCTTGTTGTTAGAAGAACCGTTCGTTGAAGCTCTTTTGGAGCTTGCAGTTTTTTTTCTCATCAAAATATATTACACTTGAGAATTAAATTTTTCAGAATAATATTTTAAAGTAAAGCTTAATCCTTCATTAAAATCTATTTTAGCTTTCCAACTTAGCTCTTTTTCCATCTTAGAGGGGTTGATAGCGTAGCGGTAATCATGACCCGCTCTATCTTTAACAAACTCAATAGAAGAAGCATAATTTTTACCTAGAGCTTCGCATATTCTCATTACAACTTGTAAATTACTTTTCTCACAATTCGCTCCTACTAAATATGTTTCTCCTATTTTTCCTTTAGTTAAAACTTCCCATATGGCATTGCAATGATCTTTTACATATATCCAATCTCTTACATTCGTCCCTTCTCCGTAAACGGGAACTAGTTCGTCGCTAAGAAGTTTCTTAATGATCGTGGGAATAAGTTTTTCTTCGTGTTGATGTGGACCGTAGTTATTGGAGCAATTTGAAATCGTAGCCTCAACGCCGTGCGTGTTGACGTATGATTTTACTAAAAAATCAGAAGAAGCTTTTGTTGCTGAATATGGGTTGCGTGGGTTGTATGGTGTTTTTTCCGAAAACCTTTCTCCATCGTCCGCTTCTCCATATACTTCATCTGTGGAAACATGATGGAATCTTACGTCGAATTTTTTTGCCGCTTCTAAAAGAGCGTGCGTCCCAACTATATTAGACTCCACAAATTTTCGAGAGCCTTTTATAGAATTGTCTACATGGGATTCCGCCGCTAAATGAACGACGTGAGTAATATCATGCTTATAAAAAGTGTCGTATGTTTTATTATAATCACAAAGATTATATTCTTCTAAAAGGTATTTAGAATGATTAGAGAAACCTTGCGTATTATCTAATGAAGCAGCGTAAGACAAGCAATCTACATTTACTATTTTATTTACATTTTTTTTGTTGATGATGCACTCTATAAAGTTGGAACCTATAAAGCCACACCCTCCGGTTACTAAAATATTCATTTTATGATCCATCAGCAGTTACAAATCTAACCTCTCTGCAGCCTAGTTGATCGGAAAAAACACCTTTATATTGACCTATTGTGCCATTAAACACACACTGAGTTTTGTGCCCCCACTTCTCATACATTGAAAGAAAGAGAGCGGCATCAACTGCTACCGTTCGTGGGTAAGGAAATTTTACTCGGTCCTCAATAAAATTTTTTCTTCTCCATGAAACTTGAGAAGCGTCAACCTCGCAATAGGCATTTTCAATGTCATGCGTTTTATTTATATAATCATCTGAAAGCTCTATCTCTATATCATCAAAGCTTTCTATTTCCAAGGGATTAAAACGGCATACATGACAATAAGAATAAATCTTATCAGGATTTTCTTGATAAAATTTATTTAAATGACTTAAATAATGAGGAGTTAAACCATCGTCGTCACACAACATTAAGCAGATATCTGCGTCGGAATGCTTTTCTAAAGCTATATTAGCAAACATACCAAAGATAGACTCCCACCCTCTTGCCGCTTTTGTTTCAAGGGTATCTCCTGTTTTAATTATTTTTACTTTAGAGCTTTGACTTACATATTTAGGATTGTTAGAAAAGAATTCTTCCATCACTTTCTCCGCTCCTTGACAAGAGCTATCATCGATAATAGTTAGCTCCCAATTAGAATGCTCAGAATTAAAAACGCTAGGAAGCGCAAATTTCTGAACTATTGCTGGTCTATCGTAATAGAACAAAAGTATTTCAAATTTTAAATCGCTCATCGTGTGTAACTACTCTCGCCGGAAACTCTATCCCCCTCTTTTTGGTTTGCTTCCATGAAAGTATCATATTTTCAATTTTAGGGCAATACAATTTCAATTCTAACTTTTTTTTAATAAGATTGGTGAATGGAACTTCTCCTTCAATTTCATGTTGGCGCGTGAGACCTTTTTCACCGTAAAACGGCAGTGCATTCCTCCTTAAAAAATGTGAGTAATTTAGCTTTTCAAGGTCTTCTAGTATAGATCGGCTGGTTATACCGCATCCACCATTACAATGCGTTTCTTGACACCCTACAACGCCATAAAAGCCTATTTCTGAATCAAGTCTTTTAAAGTGTTCTAAAGCGTCTTTTAAAATTCCCTGTTTTAGTATGATGTAGTCATCTTCCAGAAAAAACCAATAATCATAACAACTTTTCAATTTATTGAAAATGAAATCAAAGGCTCCAAAAGAACCTCCTATATTGTCCCTAGAAAAGGTTTTTACAATTCCGTTTGGGGTAACTTGTCCCTCTAAAGTATTAATGAAATCTTGACAGGGCGAAGCTTCTTCAAAAGAGTTATTAACTAAAATGATATCCATTGGAGAGCCGTAATCTAAATTCTTCTCGACGTTCCACCAATATTTAAGCATTTCGAGGTTGTCTTCTGGATACCACTTTCTTCCATTAAAAGAACCTCGCCTCGCTCCGTACCACGTACATATAACTTTAGCGGATTTGCCAACGTACTCGTTGAGAGGAAATTCCATGTAAAAATCTTCTTTAGTTTCTTCTTCTACTTGAAAGCCTAATTTTTTGTATAAATTAAAAGCTATCTTATTAGACTTAAGAACTCTGAGGGTAGCTTTGCGGTAAAGCTTAAGTTTTAAATTTTTTAAAAGTTTTTGATAAGCTTCTTTAGCGTAACCCTTACCTCGATGTGTAGGGCATACGTCCATTCCTATTTCTACATCCGGATAGCTTATAACCGTTCTCATGTATCCCACTTCTACGTCTCGATGAATTACTTTTATCCATTCTGGGTTTTCTTTTGCAAACCACTTTTTAAATTGAGCGCTAGAAAACTTTTGTGAATTATGTAAAAAATGACGTGTGGAGTCGTCGTTGCGGATTTTTAAGATAAAATCACAATCTTCTACTGTTACTTTTTTAAAATCTAAATCCATTTTGCGTTTTCGTGTATGGGCAAAATCAAATCTTCTCCGTTCTCGTTTCCGTAAGTTAACATTTCAGACAAATGGTTTAAAAAATAATTTCTATACTTATCGCCTATATCCATTGCGGTATACCCTTTTTCGATTAAAGGGGCGAGAAAAAACTTTTGATTTTCAATACCGTGATTATATGAAGTTTTACCTTTGCAGTCTACTAATTGAAATCCTTCTGTAGATAAATAAGCTGACGTTTTAATTAAGCCATTGGAGATGCCCGCGTGAAATACAGTGCCTCCTTTATGGTTCCACCATAATTGACAAACATATCCAAGCCTTTCATCTTTACTAAAATATTCCCTAAATTTTTCGTCAAAGTTATCTACTACTGGGGCGTAATCATCTTCTATTAAAAAACAATAATCAAAATCCTTAGAATATTTTTTAAGAGCAGCGTCCCACGCGCCATAGGAATAACCTTCGTTCTCTCGCACTATCACAGAGGAATCTATACTTTTAAAATTAGATATTTTTTCGATAGCTCTCTGCGTTTCTATTTTGCTAAACTCACGTTGAGTTTCTTCATTTATAACAAATATAACTTTCGAAATATTATGCTCTAATTTTCCAAGCTGCTCTAAATGCTTATTTAAATATTCTAGCCTATCCGCTCTATAGCCTTGAGACTGCACTCGTCTAGTTCCGAAAAAAAGAGAAACAATATAAGCAATTTTCATAGCTTTTTTAAACATACGGATAAAGGCGCTGTTGTGTCTCCGGCGTAAATATCAAACCAATTTCTATTATCTTTCTCTGAAGCGTGAAATGTTATAAATTTATCGGCTTTCCATTTTAAAAAATCTTCTTCGAGAAAATCAGACACTCCTTGTGGCGCGTTAGGGTGGGTATTAATCCAGCTTTCGCAAACACCATTGTAGCTAGCAAAAATTCCTTTATGATGACCTTTTTGTAAATCCGCATATACCTTTAAGGTCGAATCATGCCAATAATAATAAAACTCTCCTTTTTCTACTTCTGAAGGATTTACCCACTCTTCTATAATTTTAACATTGCTTGGCAAGTCCTCTCTCTGTTTTGCTGCTTCTGCTAACTCCTTTACTCCCTCATAAGCTACAACTCTTTTGGCGTATTTTCCAAAAATAGGAAGATAATCCCCTCTGCCGCATCCAATTTCTATTACTACTTTATCAGTGTAAAATTCCTTCAATAAATTAGGAATTTCTATGGGGCCTCTTAATGGACGTTGAGAAAGAATCATATAGGTAAATCTTTAAATTTTAAAATTTTTATATTTG
>VTLG01009665.1_pt1 | contig 22571 bp, 32 predicted proteins | sample 4694571 | NCBI WGS metagenome assembly VTLG01 (sample SAMN12604809, study PRJNA352737) | marine metagenome | biome: ENVO:00000447; feature: ENVO:00000209|ENVO:00000569|ENVO:01000036; material: ENVO:00002151; isolation source: viral sequences binned using virsorter ...
ACTATGCAACATGCTATTGATCAGTCCAATGTAAACTGGAGACGGCAGATAACTACATTGAATAATCAAATTGCTAATAGAGCAGAGCAAGCAAATGCACAGAACCTTCTTGGTATATCTGAAGCACGTCAGAATCAATTATGGCAAGCGTACCGTGATGAAGCGTTGTGGGCTAATCAGTCACATGAAAATGAAGAAAGTCGCGCACAAGCACTAGCTCTTTCGGCGCTATCTTTTAATCAGTCACTACAATTATCAGATATGGAACAAGACAGCAAGCTTACAGGATTACTTGGTGGATTTGGTCTTAATTTCTTAAATGATCAAGTTAATTCTAAAGATTCATTTCTTAGTAATTTGTTTGGTGGTGGTGGAGGAGGGTCTGATATTTTTACAAATCTTGATCCATTCGATATGGGAGGAGAACAAGATTGGTTAGTAGAATAAAAAGGAGAAATAAATGAATTTACTTAAAACGGTAGGAGGTCTTATTGGTAGTACATTATTTGGAGAAACAGGCGGAAAAATAGGAGAAATTGCTGGGGGTATAGGCAGTTCTTTAATTAGTAGTGGTAGTAAAGCAGCCTCTGGTGGTGGTAGTGATTCTGGTGGTGGTGGAGGTGGTGCTGCTTCTATACAAACCGCATTTCTTCAAGATCAACAAGCACGATTAAGAGAGCAAGAAAAGATAAGAGCAGGATTTGTATCCAAACCAAGAGCACAATTAGAAAGCAGATTTGGAACAGTAGCCTCTCCAAGTATAGCTGCAAAAGTTATAGCAAATATAGCATCAGATCAAGAAGGTAAAGCAGCTTTAAATTCTCTTAGAAATAATATGTTCCAACGCCAATTAACAGCTATGGAATCACCATTAAGAAACGTATAGGATAAATATAATGCCATTTGATCCATTTGATAGACCCATACCGGGAGAATCTCTTACTAAACCTATGCAGGACGATCCTATCTTCGCTGAATCGAAGACCAGCAATTTAGATGAAGCATTTTATCAAACAAGAGATACTATTAAAAATAATAATGCTTTGTATGCTGATTTATTGCAAATGATATCAGTAGGTGTAGATTTAGAAAGCATAGCAAATGTAATAACATTCGGTTCATTTTCAAAAGGTCAATATTCTCCAGATGTAGCAATGCAGCTTGCTCCTCTTCTCATGATATGGATGTATACTGAAGCGCATAAAAGAGGAATAAATGAAGAAGATATAAATGTAATGAATTTTCCAGAAAATAAATCTATGGGGAATATGTCGTCTACAGATGTAGTAGATTTAATGGAACGTAAAAATCCACGAAAATACAAAAAGAAACAAGGAGAGGCTGCTACTTCAGAACTGGATTCGTTTTTTGAAGCCTTACAAGGAGGCGCTGAAGAAGAAGAACCTATGGAAGAAGATATGGGATTTATGGGTATGCAAGAAGAACCAGCTATGCCTGAAGAAATGGAGAATGTATAATGGCATTTAGCATTAGTGCAAGAGCCTTAAAAGGGCTTGCGATAGGTGCTCTTGAGGAAGAGAAACGTCATCGTCTTGCAGCAGAAACAAGAGTAGATGAACAGTCAAAATTTGATAGAGAGAATGAAGCTAGAATAAAAGCAGCAGCTTTACAAGAAGAAGGAGCTATGGCTAGAGAAAAGTATGGAAGTGATATGAGTTACAAAGCTAGAATACATGGTGCTAGAATAACTGGTAAATATGCTCTTGATGCTGCCCGTGCTACGGCTCTTCTAAATCAAGAAAAAGAGACTTATGATTTTAACGCTGATAGTTTGTTCAAAAATGTAGGAATGGTAGGAAGAGATGGTTCACCTCTAAAATTACCTGCATCAGACAGGGTTAGAATGAAAGAGGCAGCTAGACTTCCTGTTCAATCTACAGCGTATTTTTCTCAATTTAATAGAACTTTTAATAAATGGAAACAAAATATTTTAGGACGTGACTTTGATTCTCCAGAAACATACGAAGCAAACCTTAAACACTTTCGTACATGGGTTGATAAAGAAGTTCCAAATTTAATAGTAAAAACTGCTGCACAGTCTGAACAATTTGATCGTAAAGATAAATTAGTACAGGTAGCAGGGTCATTTGATTTAGAAAGTGCTGCTCCAGATGTATATAATTATATTAAAATGTCTGGAAAAGATGCATTTCCAAATTCTTTTGATGCAATAGATACTCCAAGTTTGGAAGATCAAGAAGTAACAGGAGATGTAACATCTGTCATACAAACATATCCAGATAGTAAATTAGTTTCCAATCTTGGTAGAATGACAAATGAAGGTAAAAATAGAACAATGGCGGCTGTAGCTCGTTCATCAATAAGCCCAATAAAATTTAGTAAATCTGGTATTACTGAATTTTTCTCTATAGATTCAGATGAAGAATTTAAAAAGAAAGTAGTACAGGGAGTTTTAGAAGGGACAACAGTACCTGCATATAATTCACTTAATCCAACAACAACGCTAGACCTTATTGCATCAGGAGCTTCTATAAAATATAGAATGACGCAACCAAGAGCAAAAGGTGTGGGAGGATTTTTAAAGAGAAGGCGACCTATATCACAAACAATGAGTACAAGGCTTAAAACATTTAGAGATAAAGCTGGTGAAAGTGAAGGTATTTTAAGGCACATTTCACAAGTAAGACTAAGCAATGTAGCAGTAACAAATTCTGGAGCATTTCAAAATAATTTTCTAAGAGGATTTGAAAGATTTTGGACAGGTATAGTTATTGGACTTGGAAGGGGAGCAACAATTGGAGGTGTTGAAGATGCTCAAATAGGTATACTTGATAAAGAAGCTCAAGCAGAATTAAAAATTCTTGAAAGTACTATTTCTGGTTTTGATTCTAATATTTTTGAGAATATGAGAAAGACAGTTAATGATAGATTAAGAAATAAATTAGAAGGTAAAGATGGTATAGGTGGCATACTTAATCTAAAAAATAAAGATGAAAGAAATTCAGCACTTGAAAATTATAGACAAGAAGTAGTGTATGAAAATCTTAAAATTCAGTTAGTTTATAAAGTTGCTAAATTAATACAAGGTGGTTCTGGTGGTCAAGCTGTATCAAATGCTGACTTTCAGGCTGTTTTAAAGGCAATGCAAAGTGGTAATGCAGGAACCTTAGAAGGTGAAGCAGCTATCTATGCAAAACTACAAGAGATGGTAGAAAAAGAGTATGTATATAATAGTATTATGGCTGACAGTTCCATAATTCACGCTTCGGATGAGGCAGGAAAAGATGCTATGGCTTTCTTAGATCGTTTTAATATTGAAAAACAAGAAAGAGGTCCAAGATTAAAAGGTACAGCACCAGAGAAGTCAGGTTTGGTATGGAATGGTATTAAATATAATAGTAAAGAATGGCACGATTTAAGCAACTCTGATAAATCTATAGCAAGAAATTTTTGGCGTCAAGCTGCTGGAAGGGGAATATAATAAAATGGTAGAAGCTACTCAGCCACATACAACTATTATGAAAATTCCTACTAGAACAGATGAGTTAAAAGATGCATTTGATTTTTGGAAAAATTATAATACTGAATTAGCAGGAACAGAAGATGAAGTAACAGACGATGAAAAAGCTTCTGCTGCTACACGCGCCAGAACTGTACTTGTTGAAAAAGAAGGATATGCTACAGAAGATTTCAGAGGTGAACCATCTGCTGAAAATGTATCAGATTGGATAGTTAAAGAACATAATCTTAAAAAATTTGATAATGCTAAAGATGCTGAAAGTGCTCTTCTTCCCGGTACAGATTACTATATTAATCCAGCAACTAAACATATGCCTCATGGTGTATTTATGACTACTCCCAGTAGGGATTTAACTATAGCAGAAACTTTTCGTGAAATAAATAAAAAAGCTGAAAGTCATTGGGATGCAGAAACTGCTGCAAAAGTAAGACTCAAACATGCTGCTTTTATTGAATCATTAGGGGTAGGTACTGTAGAATTATTAGCGGGTACGATGAAATTACCTTATATGTATCAGATGTATGCTCTTACTGGAATGCCGGGAACAGACTTGTCTGATATGGAAGGTTGGGATACTACAGTGAGAGTTATGGCTGATGCTCTTATTCCTGCTGGTCCTAAAGAGGGAACAGAATTTACAAATGTTTCAAAACAGACAGTTTCAGAAATTTCTGAATTATTACAAGGAGGTGCACCATTTAAAGGAAAGGAGCGTTATCTAGAAAGACTTGAAAGAGCACCTCAAAAAGCAATAATGAAGCATATTGATGTATTAGTTGCTCCATATCGTAAAGCAATAGAAATGAGCATAGGTACGCCTAGTGCTGATTGGCCTAAATATTGGGAAACAAGAGTAACTAAACTATCCGCAGAAATATTTTTAGGAGGCAGACCAGCTTTCTACGGAGCTAAAGCATTAATACATCCTATTAAAACTGCAACGAGAATAGCTAGTTCTGTTCGCAATATGTCTCTTAGCAACGCATTTGGAAAAGCATCTGCAACAGTAGAGCGTGGTCCAAAAGCACTTCCTGAAGGAGCAGTTTTAAGAGTAGATAGATTAGGACAAGCTAGAATACCCAAATCTACAAGACGCAAAATAATAGAGGAAGCTGACGCATCTATGGGTGGTGCTATAGCATATGAAACTACTAAAAATATTGTAGGAGAAGATAGTCCATATGCTGAATTGATTGCACTTCCTATGATGCTGTTTGGTTCTATTAGCACGCCGAGTAAAATTGGAGCTAAAGGAGCTAAAACTCTTCCCTTTGTGAGAAATGGTTATCTTAATAATAAAGTACGTTTTATGTCTTGGTGGTATGGTGGATATAAAGGAGGAAAAGACCCAGTATCAGGTTTGATAATTCCTAAAAGCCCGATGAACGATCCAGTAAAAGCTGCTAAAATACAATCAGATTATCTTTTGATGCGGGGAGTACCAGAAGATGAAGTAACTAAACTTAGAAAATCAGGTGAATTAGATCAAAAAATTCTTGAAATGAGGCTTCACAAAGGAGCACAAAATGATCTTAACAAATTATCAGCAGCAATTCAGCAATTACGAATTGATGATCCAGAAGAATTTACACGTCTTACAGAACGTATGGATAAAAATTTTGAAGTATTTACTCAATTACAGAAAGTAGCTAAAGATCATTTACCTCCCGGTTCACAAGAAAGTGTTCATATTTATATTGGTGCATTAACAGAAATATCATGGATGCAAAATCTTCAAACTCAGTTACTTCATAATAATGAAGGATTCCGTTTGTTTAAAAATATAAGGCTTGATGCAAAGTATCTTGATTTACAAAGAAGTCAAGAATATCTTAGAGATGCTAATATCAAGCTGTTAAGAGATATACAAAAAGATGCCAACATGGGAGATTTAAATCCTGATGATTTTAATGCTTTTATTGATTTTGCAACTGAAGCACAAAGAAGGGTTCAAGGAGAAATTAATGATTCAGCAACTAAACTAATACATCTTTTAAAAAGAGAAAAAGTTAAAAGAGGTATAGCTGAAAGTGAAGAAGCAGTAAATTTAAATAATATACTTCATCCTCCTTCTGCAAGAGAAAGGATGTATCAAGGTGTAGAAGGATTTAATTACAGGGTTGGTCAACGAAATATTATAAAGAAAGTATATCATGATGATAGAGATATTATTAATACGAAATTTGGAGGTGCATTAGATGTTAACGTAGGTGGAACAAAATATAATTTTTTAGATTTTGAACTTGATGCTTCTAGTTTACGTGATCATATGGAAGAGCTTAGAAGGTCTCCAGAAGGAACCGATATAGAAGTACTAAGTTTTCTTTCTGATTATGCTAATACAGGTGTTAAAACAAGAACTGTAAAAGGTGTCTCTAAACAATTAACAAGAGAAGGATTAGAAGGTTCTACTAAAGATGAACTTATAACTTTGGTTCAGGAAGCAGATTCTATATTGTATCCAAATAGGACAACCCCAGTTGATTATTCAAATTTTACTGATGGACAACTAATTAGAAGAATCTTAACTGATGAGGTACAAACCACATTATTAAAAAGTGATCCAGAATTACTTGCCGCTAATATTACTGTTAGGGAACTAAAAGACCTTATGAGTAAATTAGGAGAAGAGTATATATCAAATATAGGTACACGAAGAGGACGTTCTGCTATGTCTTTATGGCAAAAAGCTAACGAACTCATTGATCCAGATAGTCCAACTTGGAGAGATCAAATAGAAGAAATGGTCACAGAAACAGAACCTTCTAAAAGGGCAGAAGATATACAACAACTACTAGCTGCTTCAACTGGATTAAAAGCTGCAAAAGAGTTTTTTAAAAATGAATTTGTACCGAGATGGAAAGTAGGCATAGGTGAAAAGATAATGACACCACAGGGACAAGCGGGATATGTTCCTGACGAAGTACTTTTCAAGCAATTCTTTGCTAACTCAGATCAAATTGAAGAAAGAGGAGAAACATTTCGCCTGATACTACATAGATTAGAAAGAGAAGGATCAGTACTTAAACCAGATACAAGAACAGGTGAACCCGTATATGGAACTCTTAGTAAAAGAAGTGAAGAGTCAGAAGAAGAAATGTTAAGATATCTAAAATATGGTCTTTTTCAACATCTTGATTCAGGAAATTTAACACCGGGTCAAATAGATAGAATATTAACGACATACGGTTCTCAAGGAGGAACACGGCGTAATATTTTAACAGAGATGGACCCAAATTTAGAAGAAAGTTTAAAAAAGTATAGACAGAAAATATCTAAGGAATATGGTATATCCGAAGAACAAATGAATGAAAATGCAAACAATATAATAGATTCAATAAAGGAACTACAAAAAAGTAGGGCCTCTGTTCTAAAAGAAAGTGGTTTAAATGAAATAGCAAATATTAAATCTCCTGAAAAATTCTTCACTGATCAGAGTGTATTTGTAAAAACGAGTGATTTGAGTGTTGAAGACAAAGCAAGATTTGCGGATTTAATAGAATCTGTTAAAATAGGAGAAACAGGACCATTTGGAACAGGTTCTGAAGAAGCAGCTTCAGCACTTGCTAAACTGGAAGGAAAAACAGGTACTGGTACTATATCAATGACCCCTTATAGGTTCCTTGAAGAACTGACTAGAGGAGCAGATGGCACACCTTTTACTCTTAAAGATAATGCAGGAAGAGAAATTGGTAAAGAGATGCTAGAAAAAATAAGAGTATACTATTATCAAGATATAATTGATAGCTCTTTAAAATTAACTGGTAAAAAACGTATTATAGATACTACAAATGATCTCGGTGAACGAGTTCCTATCATGGATGAAATGATAGATTTTAATGCTCTTTCAAAAAAACTTGAAAAGACAAAACACATTCGTGAGAAAATTTTTAGTGATGAAACAAATAAGATGCTTGATCAAGTTTTGGAAAATGAAAGCATACTTGCTACATCTACAGCAATGGAGGAAATGGTAAAAGGTCTTCCTACACCATACAGACTTTCTAGCTGGATGGCAAGAGGTTTCGCTATAGCTCGTGGTGTTTTATCTCTTAGGTATTTTGCTGGTGAACTAACTCTTCAACATATGAGATTACAATATGTTAATATGATGAAAGAAATTCTAACTGATCCTGATGGCGGATATGCGCTTATGAAGATGGTGCCTATTGAGCAAAGAACAAAATGGGCAATTGATGAAGCTACAGCAAAACCACTTGAATATATGGAAGGTATTAGAACTCTTTCGAAATTTATGGGAATAGAAGCATCTAGATTAGCTGGCATAAGTGAAGAAGATTATAATCATATTGTTTTGCATGGTGCTCCTTCTGCTAAATCTTATAAAATGGCTTCAGCCAGAGCAGATAAAGCATCTGAAAAAAGGATACTACGTGAACAAAAAAGGGTATCACCTACTGATCCATTAAGACTCCAAAGTATAGAACAACGAAAAAAGAAACAAAAAGAACGAGAAGAGATGAGAAGGCTATTCGGATAACAAATGATGAACGATGACCCAGAAATCTACCGTGTACTTGGACGATTAGAAAGTAAAGTTGATAGTATATTAGATGAGAATCACCGCTTTGAAAAGATGATGAAAGAAACATCAAATCGTGTATCAAAACTAGAACACGACAGAGCACTTGTATTCGGTGCTGCTTCCGTTCTGGGAGTTATAGGAGGCGCTGTAATCTGGGTTATATCTAAGATAATGTCTACTTAAAATACATCAGTAAGATTAAACATTTTTTCGCTGTCCTTCAATAGTTCAGCGATATTTTTTTGTATGTGCTCCGCATAGCGAATAACTACATCCGCATCTTCCCATTCTGGAAGCTCCTCCTCAAATAAATCACGTAGCTTATTTGTATTTACTGTATCCTTTGATACGCGAATAAATCCTTCATCATCCAGACCGATGTGTACTTTAAATAATGTTGCTATTTTTTTACTCAATATCCTTTTTATCCTTATAGCTTACCATATTCTTCTCCTTCTACCAAAAAAGGCTTCCTATGAGGCCGGTACAGCGACTTTTAGGGTACTCCATAGGGTGACCTACCAGAGAGAGGCACTTTCCGCTGTACGGGGCTGTACGGCCCAGCAAATGGAAATGCTAAATTTTGAGTACATCAATGACATAGATTATCAATCCGTTGGTCATAATGCTGATTCCAACGACATTTAGTGCCATTAACGCTCTGTCATGCCAGCACCATCCTACAATAAACCAGCCGATAAGTCCTACCAGATGAAATATGATATTAGCCGGATACACATTATTACTAGTTAGTAATAAAGCTACAATAATTAATATTGATGATACCCATTTAATATACCAATCAAATGTGTGTGTCGGAGTTACCTTATTCATTCTATTTTCTTTCTGTCAGGAAAAAAAGCTCACCACCATTTTTATGTTTTGCTCTATTACAATTACAACAGAGTATTTGGTATCTTTCTTTATTTTCTTTTATTTTTTTTAATGAAGGGGCTTTGTCTTTGCTACCATCATTAAAGACATGGTCTATTTCTAAGTATATTTCTTCTGTTTCTCCACAACAAACACAACTATTACCCAGAGTATGTAATATACTTTTTCTTCTATTTCTATAAGATGGTGAAATGATCCACTCCATTCCAACAACATCTTTTTTACACCAATGCATTCTGATGTCTCGTACCTTTTTACGACCATACTTCAGGCCCTCAACCTTTACACCTAAATCTTCCAGAGCATTTATTTTTAACACTGCTGGCTTAATCGCTCGTGCATTTAGGTTAGAAAATGTAGTCAGTTTTCCTTTAGGTACGCCTAATAGCTCTCTAAATTCAGCTACAGTGAACTTCTCCTGCATTCTCACGCTTTGTCTCTTATCTCCTTCTCTTTGTTTAATTACCGCATACAGCGCCCGTGCATATTTGCTTTTGAGCATATTAGAATTAGACAAGATCAACCACTTCACATACGTCTCCCGTGCAATTTAGCGTCTGAGAGCTAATTGTATTGTCCTCACGCTCAAATTTAGACAGACCTTTCCAGTCTACCTTATCAGGCATACGCTTCAGTAGCTCCTCATATTCCTTTTTTGTACAATCCTGATAAGGTGCCTGTTCATAGATGTGTTCAGACATAGGAAGAAAACTAACACCTGACATCGTATCAAAATTATCATACACAAAGGCACCAACTTCCATCCACTCATCCTCTTTGACGCTGACTGTAATACTGGGTTTATGTTCGCACCAGTGTTCAGCGTATATTTGCCATATCTCCAGATGATCAATAGCCGTCATATCATGTCTTGTTATAGCACCTTTTGGCGCTCCAACGGGAAATGAAAACACTGCTGTTGTCTCTGGTTTTTTATTTTCATCCTCTACAGGAAATCCGGCATCAGTCATGAATAAAGTCAACGGGTCTTTTTTATCTGCTCGTACTGTTCTAATATAGTACTGAGAATGTCTTGGATGAATACCAGAAGCAGCATCGACTAGCTGACTAACAGTTCCACTAGGCTTAACACATGTTATAGCAGCAGAAGGTTCTATATTAAATTTAGAAGACCACTTACGATTAGTATGAACTGCCGTCATTCTAAGACTACTTAATAATGCAGGAAGGCTATCTTTTGTCTTATTTGCCAACATAGCATTATCTAATATTCCTGTTAGAGATACACCTAACAACCTTTCTTCTTCTGTATTTTTAATCCACTGTCTACCAAGTCCCTTTAGATCAGTGAAGCACGATTGAATAGTTCCCAGAATAGTAGCAAGTTCAATTTTTCTTTGCAATGTTTCGGGTGTATCCTCTGCCCGTACAACAACCTCACTCAGATTACAGAACTGCTTAGGACGTAGTATAATTTCACTACACGGATTAGTACCATACTCAATATCTTCTTCTCTGCGACCGTACTTAGCGGCTTGTCTCTGTGCTGCCCTACGATTAAAGATACCCCGTTCACCAGACTTGCTATCATACAAGGCACTCCATTCGCGCAGAAATGATCCTGTATCTAATCCATCAGTATAACTTACTGAATTATTAGCAAAGGAACGTTGAGGTTCTGTATTCCACCAGTCACCAGACTTAGCATGGCGCATACGATCATCACTAAGATTAGACAAGCTGATTAGCGCAGACCTACGAACTCCACCAACCACAACTACATCAGCGATTTTACACATGAGGTCATGACATTCTAAGCTGTTCAGTTTTCGTCCACTGGCATTTCTAAACATGTTACTAGTGAACTTGAATAGCTCATTTAAGGGTTCTGGACCACTAGCTCTGCCACCAAATGTCTTTAGCTTTGCGCCTTGTGGTCTTACCTTAGACATATCCCACTGGGGTAATTGCCCAGCATACAAGAGATTAATTAGCTCCTTAAATGCTCTGAACCACCCTTCCTTACTGTCTTGCACAATAATGCACGTTTCACTTGTTTCAAATACATCTGGTATAGTGGGTAGCTGATTAACGAATTGTCGCTCAACGCTGAACCCTACACCTGTACCGTGCATCAGTATATAAAGACACTCATCAAAGGAACGTGGACTATCTACAGGAAGATAAGAACAGTTATAAGCAGCAATATGATTACGTTCCAGAGCAGGACCAGCGGTCATCATTGCTCTCATAGAAGGCATAACCTGCATGTTTACAATAGCATCATATAGATTTCCATGAAGATCAGGACCAAAAGTAAAATTATACTTTTTAGTTAGGAAATCATTATAAAAATCCAATAACCGCGTAACGGTTTCTTCCCATGTCTCTCTACGACCTTCTTCTTCAATCCAGCGACTATATCGTGACTGGTGAATAAACGCTTGGTAGTCAGTCGGTATCATTTAAAGGTAGCTCCTCTTGTACTACATTCGCTGTTGCTTGAGCTTGTATTATTCCTTTAATCAGGTTGTCAACTTCTCTCCACGGTTGTCGTGAAAGATAATTAACAATATCATTCATAAGATTAATTGGTATTTCCATGTTATCCTCCTTTAAAATATAACATCACAAGTTATCCACATCACAGAAATAAACCACAACAATAAAAAGGATAAAATAATAGGATACACCATCACACTAAGTCCATAAGTTTCGGTGGTTCATAGCAGTCAGACTTAACCACTTTACCATCTTCTCGATATAGTGGATTACCTTCTTTGTCCAATTTAGACATATTTGATTTATGTACTCTATTAAATGCAGTATCAAAAGACCACCCGTAAGTGACAGCAAAGCCAACGCACACATAGACCAAATCGCAGAGTTCTTTAAGAACTTCATCATCTTCTTCATTACTGATAGCATACATCAATTCCTTAAATTCTTCCTGTATAAGCCTTCTCCTTAAATCTTTTTCTCCATCCATTAGAGCGGAAGGTTTAGAATATTCAAGGCCAACAGGGTGTTTAAAAGCACGATGAAATATATGTAATTTATCTTGAATTGTTTCGCTCTTACCCATCATTCTGCAACGTCCTCTATTAGTTTACATAGATACCATTGTGCCTTTAACAAATCTTTCTTAGGATTTTCTTTTTCCTTGTAACGATATCTGCTAATATATTTAAAAATATTTCCCTTTAGGTATCCTCTATACTCTTCTGATTCCATACTATCCCTTATAAGATCAATAGTTTCTACTGTACTACTATTGTAGTGACTGGGACTATTCACTTGCTCCCATAGAATATCATTCATTTATAAATACTCCCTATAAAAATCTGTTCTAATGAAGCTTATCTTTGTAATCAGAAAACTTTATAATAGTAGCATCTGTATTATTAACACCATCTAAAAATTTTCTATTTCCATCTTCATCTTCTTCCATGTTATCTGAGATTAACTGCTTAACCCTATTTTGCCCCATTTCAATAACTTCATCAAAATTTTCTCCAATCAATTCTATTAAACCATGAGTTAAGAAGAAAACCATGCTATTTTCAGAACCCTTTTCAAGATTATCGATAACATTAATTGAAACTTTTTCCTTTAATAAAGAAAGATCAATTTTATCATCTACATCATGTTCTTCTGGAGCACCAACAATCTTACGGGTCATAATAATAGCTACAGATTCTGATGGAAGATTTTCGTACACATCAGCTATGTGCTTTATAATTTCAAATATTTCGTCTTCTAAATCTTCATCATCATCCATTATTTAAACCATTTCTTTGGTATATTCACATCAGAATATTCAAATTTATATCTATCACACCAATCAGCATAAGTAGTTTTTGATCCTTTACCTATCCTATTATTGGGATTTTGAAATACAAACTTAACATCGACACCTAATTGGTCGCGTATCAGCAAATGTCTGGTTCTCTCATACCCATCATGAAAGTATCCTTTACCTTCTATATAAAATTCTTTATCAGAAATATAAAAATCAGGAATATACGTTCTCGGTTTAGGCTGATAGGATAAGCGAGTAGGTTCATATTCAAAAGCTACTGAATACTTCTTCAGAACATTCGCTATATTCCTTTCAAGGTTTGATTTGTATTTCATGGAGAAACTAAATCATCTATCTTTACATTATAGCACGAATGCTTATAAGTGAACTTCCCGTCTCTTTCTCCTCTTTTTTTAAATATGCTTTTCTTTTTAAAATCATCTTTGCTGATATATCCTAAAACCCATCCTTTCTCATAGGTACGTAATACTCTAACAAATATATATCCATCACAATCATAATCAATTTGAAAATCAGTAACAGTACAATCATAATGTTCTTGAGGTACTACTGTGCTACGCTTCGTCTTTACATCAATGCGGCGACCATCTGGCAACACTAAGTCGTATTTAAATGTATTAATCATTTCTCCACCATATACGCTTTGTGCCAGATGTTCGCCTATAAAACCAGCAATATTTCCTCCACCAGCGGTAATTGACTTTCGTACATTACCTAATTCTTTGGCCTTCTCACGGGCAATATCTATAGTATCATCTGAAACTAATATTTCCTTCATACATTTCACTCCACTTATTTTTTAAAAAATCTAAATACTTTTCAATATACATACACGTCTTAGGGCTTTTATTCCTGTATTCTGAAATATTTATATTGAAGATTTGTTCGCTGTATACAACTGGAACATGATTCTTTAGAATAGTTTGTACCTTCTCAAAGTCTGGGTGTATCTTACTAACATTATCGGCATAAGTTGTATCAGACCAGTAGGAATTATCAAAAGCGTGTTCATCATTTTTTAAGCGAATGCCAATAAAATTACCATAATTTCTAAAATTCCAATGACCTCCTCTCTTATCGTTATCAGCAAACATATAATACACATTGGGATTAGCTTCTAAATCTTCTGGATAAACACGCTTTTGATATATAATCATTTAGAAATCTTCCGCTTCTAATTCCTCATCAGGAGTTAATGCAATCTCATGTAACCTTCCAGTATTCAAATCATAGAATAGTTTATTAGACGGCCCCGTAAGTCCGCTGAACCTATTCTTTATTACGCGCACTGTTGTCATATGACGTTCACGCATGTCAGTAGCCTGTCCATCGCGCTCAAGGCCCAGTACAATGTCCGATAGCTGTCCTATAGACCCTGACCCTCTAAGCTGATGAAGTTTGGCTCTGCCGCCCTCCTCATGCCCGTAATCGACACGTTTGAGATGGGAGGCTACGAACATACAGATGTCCAACTCCTGTACCAACGTGCGTAGTCGGGTCATTATCTCATCAAGAGCCTTACGCTCATCCATGTTAGACTGATCAGATACAAGAATACTAACGTGATCAAGAAAAATATATTTACACTTCAGCGCCCGTACCATATACCTAACACGGGATACAATATTATTAATTGAGTTGCTGCCAAAGTGATCAAAGAAAAACAAACGATCTGTCTCTAAAGTATTACTAAAAGCAGTTCTTAGCTCATCTTCAGTATACTCAAAGTCTGGAAGATGTATAGGCTTATTCATATCCAAGCCAACGACAGCCTGTGCTGTACGTCTAACGCTCTCTTCCATAAACATTAATCCTACACTATGTTCTGTATTCTTTAAGATATGATAAGCGATCTCTCGCATGAAAGAAGACTTTCCAAGACCAGAACCCGCCGCTATGGTTACTAGCTCACCCATACGTATACCAAATGTGAGCTTGTTTAATCCTTTGTACGGATACTTAACAGAACTTTCAGTGGGGCCAGCAACAATAGTATCCCACATATCAGAGCCAGCGACAATTCCTTCTGGTGTATATTTTTTAGAATCCCACCACATTTGCTGAAACTGTTTCTCTTCACCATTGATAAGATACTCATTAGCATCTTTCATGTTAAGATTAATAATGTGCGTCTTTGGCATCAGAAGTTCAGCAACTTCTTTCGCTGCTTTCTTTCCCGGCTCATCATTGTCAAAACATATTTTAATGTTATCAAACTGATTAAAATAATCGTAGTTTGAAGATACATCAGATACAGCGGATTTGGCGCCTGTCTTTATGGATACAACAGGCCACTTACTACCCATCATTTGAAAGACAGATAGCGCATCAATCTCGCCTTCTGTAATTGTGATATATTTACCACCATTGAAAAGGTTCTGACCAAATAAGGTAGAAGAAGATAACTTTCCTTGAGATAGAAATTTCTTATCAGTTATACTTCTCTTCTTATTTGCTATGTGATTTCGTTCATCATCATAATACGGAAAATACCAATGAGATGATCCCTTTGTAACATTAAAGAATTTACACGTATTCTTTGAAATGCCTCTTTCCTGTATATCGCACTCTACTCCCTTTTGATATTCCATATTCACAGGCTTTTCATATTCTTTCATTAGTTTTTCCTTTAAACTAGTAGAGGTAGAATTTTTATGTAACTCTCCACATGAAAAACAGTACGTATTTCCATTTGCATAATATGATAGAGCATCACTGCTACCACAATCAGGACACGGCTGGTGCGTCTTTACATATTTAGTCATATCGGGATCAAAGAACTTCATCAACTCGTGGCTCTTTTTCTATGTGAGTAAAGTACCTGTATCCTTTAGAATAATTGAAGGTACGTAAACCTTCTCCTCCATTTGAGTCAGACCAGCAATTATACTTATGATGGCACCACCTGCATTGAGAACACAACGACTTATTTCCGCTGTTCTCTACATCCTCATCATAGCAGCGTTCAGGAGGTTGTTCTTTATTAGCTAATACGTCACGCAAATAATCTATACGTGATGATGCATCAAGAACGTCCATATCCTCAATAGGCAATAATGCCAGATCACCATACTGTTTGTCAATAGCTAAGAATGCACCCCGATCCATATCAAGAGCTTGTATGTATCCAGATATTTGATACAGATAACCGAATGGGTCATCACTAAATAAGTCACCGCGACTAAATTTACGAAAACCGAAACTTGAAGAACTCTTTGCATCAGTAACGACATCATCAATAACAGCGTCAATATGTCCTTTGATACCATTCAGTTCAACTTCACGCTGCATGTCACGTACATCATGGTTAGCAACTTTACATAGAAACAATAAGAATGCTTCTAGTACATGTCCATAAAAGAACTTTATTCGCTCATTCGGTTTCAACTCGCGCTCAACTGGTTGATAGAAATCGTACCACATCTTACGTGGTTCTTTACCGATGTTAGACATTCTTATAGTAGGTTTACGGTTTTTAATTCTTTCTTCTTTACTGAAGAAGTTTACAGTTTCATCACGAATAAAATTAAGGAAGAATTCCATGTCTTCCTCATGCACTTCCGTACCTTCATCTATGACTTCATATATATCTTTTACAAGAGTATCTATGTTTTTCATTACGGTGTACCTTTAAATGTTTTAAAGTGGAAAGGCCCATCCCTCACCTTTCCAAATGTTAGCCCCCGTTGTGACTAACCCCTACCATTAGTATAACTCTTTACTAAAGTTCTACGTCATCTTCGTCGTCAAATGGTACCTCCTCTTCTGCTTCTAACTCATCAACCACATACTCAACATGTTCAACAACCATCAACTGATTTAAACCAAGACTTCTACCCGCCTTACCTTCATATGTCCAATCGTATGGCATGGCGGAAATTTTGACATTAGAACCGTTACCAATAAGAATCTTTGGATTCCACGGGCGTTTAGCGGCATCAAAAACCTTTGGTGGACGATTACCTTTAGCACTAATAAAAGTGCCTTTGTAATGATCCTTTTTTGGGTCATGAATTTTAACAGTCAAACCGCTATCCTCTAATTTTTTAACAGCATCATCGTCTAAATGACAAATATCAACCTGATACTTACCTTTATCTTGAGGCTTTAGAGAACCTTCAAACACTTTAGGCCAAAAAGCCTGACCACGTAAAATCATAAGCATATCTCCTTTTCTGTTGTATTAATGCTCTGCTTCATACCAAGTTTTACCGATACCGATATCACATGATAGTGGACATCTAATTTCTAGATATTGCCCAGCTTGTTCGATACCAGTATGGCAAACCTCCTTGAACCTGTCAACACTTTTTTCATGAACTTCATAAACGTATTGATCATGAATGCTGCACACCAGATTGGCGTCCAATTTCTCCCGCCTCACCCTTCGATCTATCTCTATCGCCCACTGCTTGCAGACTATCGCTCCCGCACCCTGTAACAGTGTATTCAATCCAGCATGGGGTGAGCGAATGTGGATACGTCTACCATCTATTCCGTTAAGATATCCTTGCTTTGTTGCTTTACCAATAATTCTTGATTGCAACAATTTTAATTCTGGCATATTGGATAAAAATGTTTTCTTTAGTTGAGCACCCGTCTTGGCATTTCCTCCAACTATAGAACCTATCTTTTCCGCTCCTGCACCATACAAAAAAGCGTAGATGAAAGTCTTTGCTTCTGATCTTGTTGACAATCCAGCAGCCTTCATATTCGCTGTATGCGGATCACCATTAACAACTTCATTAGTAAACTCATCGTTGTTCATGTAGTGAGCTAACATTCTAAGTTCAAGACCAGATGCGTCTACATCAACCAAGACGTAATCTTTTGGTGCTATAAAACATTCTCTAGATTCTTTGCCATACTGTTTGTATGATGAAACTATGTTAGCCATGTTTGGTTCAGAATGTGTCATACGCCCAGTTACAGCACCCATAGTAAATACCCTACCGTGTACTCTACCGTCATCAGTAGATGCATCAATCCAACTGTCAATATTCTTCCACCGTGTTTCAAGAGCCTTCCACAGTGCTAACTTCTTAACTGCATCAGGTGCAGTAGGTGGAAGAGTTTCAAGATTTTCCTCACATACTTTAGGTGATCCTTTAGGAGTAAATTTTATAGGCTCCCACCCGTACTCTTCCATTCTCTCTACTATTTGTTTAGGAGAGCCTAAGTTAAATTCCTCATACCTTATGGTAGTATGATTACCTCCTAAGTATCTTAAATTCTCAATATGATTTAAACCAACTTTAGATATACTCCCATCCTTCTTATGTTTAACTACTATATCTTTAATTGGACGTACTTTAGGTTTAAAGAAACCTCTTATTTCTTTTTCTATTTTTTCATTTTTATTCTTTATTTCATAAAGTAATTGTACGGCTTTTCTAGTATCTAAAAGAAATCCATAGTATTGCTGTTTATTTATTACTTGTCTTATTTTATGTTCAAGACTTATACTTCTTTTTGAGAACCCGTTACTATCATAGGTGAGAAGATACTTGTAAACTTTATGAGTAACATTTACATCATTAATGCAATACTTTAACATATCTTCAGAATACTCTGAGAAATTTGAAAAATTTATCTTTTTAGAACCTACTAGTTGAGCTAGATTATCTAACGAGTGACCACCCTTACGGTTAGGATTAAATAACTGTGACAGTATCAATGTATCTATAATTTGTGATAACTTGATATGTGCTCCCCATAATCTATTTAAAACTGGAACGTCAAAAGAAAGAAGATTGTGTCCGATGAACGTGTCGTAATTTCTAATATAATTGGTAAATCCCACAGGTTCTGTAAAACTACGTATTTCATTTGTTTTGATATCTTTTGTTACAACAACCCATATTTTATTAGCTTGTAACGAATCGGTTTCAATATCTACTACTAAAGGCATTTTTATCTTTCACTACCTTGTCTAAGATAACTGACGCTTCATTTTTGCTGTAACCAAACTCAACTAGTATAGCATGAGCAGACCCGAATGTCAACTCTTTTTCTCTAAACTCTTCGATAGTTTTTTCTATCTTGTCAATGTTACTGGAAAGAGATTTGATATTCATTCGGGTTCTTTAATTTCTTTACTCTTTTTAATTAAGACACGAGTTGCCTTATCTTCTTGTTTCCTTTTTTCGGCCTCCTTTTCCAATAACTTTTTAGCCGCTCTATGATCTGCTATCTCTTGAGAAAGTGTCTTTATACGGTAAACTATATATTCTCTAACAACCGCTCTTTTAAGACGCTGTATAATACCAGAGTTATTATTTAACCATTCTAATTCTTTCTCTAATATTGTTATATGTACAAGACTACTCATTCGCTCTCTCCTTATTAATTTTGTTAGTCTCTATGATCTTACGTGCCCGTTCTTTTGTTGGCTCATCACCATATATCCCCAACCTGTCAGACACTATCTTGGAAAGAAGACCAGATATAGCACAGTCAAGTGCGCTATCCATTGTACCGTGAGCATACACCTTTCCTTTGTAAATATAGTTTCCTGTTGCTAAATCATAGTTACAATTTGATATTATTAAAGCGTTAGCCCCCACTCCTCCTGCTATAAGTATGGAAACAGCGGATGCAAATATTATTATATACTTTTTATTCATACGTACACTCCTCTAAAAAGTCACACACATCATCCTTGTTAAAACCCATGTGCAACATATTATTTATAAATACTTCTTGAGTATCCTTTCCATAAAGAAACATTTGAATAAAGTATTCTACTTTCTTTTCCCAAAACTTTCTTTGTGGAATTACACTCATTTTGTTATCACCTTTATACCAAAAAATACACCAAAATCATACCTAGTGTAATTCCCCATACAAATCCCAATGTAAAATCATGCCAGTCATTCATTTTACCATCCCATAATTAATCGTGTTTCTTCTGGAACCATATCCATACTGAACGGTGGATCAAATGTTGTTATTACATTTATTGAATCAACATTCTCCACCTCACAACATTTATGAATAGCATGAACAATCTCATCAGCATAAGGACACCAAGCTGATGTTAGTGTATGAGTAAGTTCAACCGCTCCTTCTTTCTCATTAATATCAATATTATAAATAAGACCTAATTCATAAATGTTAACACTAGTAATTTCAGGATCGTACACATTTTTTAAGTTATTTATAATTAATTGCTCATCAATAGGGAGTATTTTATCTTTTTCTCTTTCTACTTTTTCTCTAAGCAATTTTAATTTTTCATAAGGAGTCATCTAAATTCTCCTTATTTTTACCAGATAGATACTTTTGTTTATTACGGGCGTGTTTAACTTCTCTGTTTTTACCAGAGAGATACTTAGGCTCATCATTTGTGTTTAACCATTCTTTAAATTTTTGTATCATTCTTTTAAAAAAGGTCATTTTAGTTCCTCCTTTTTTGTCCATGTACAACAATCAAAACTAAAGATAGGTTCTGTTGTGTGTGGTCGCCAGTTAATTGCTACCCAATACACTAAAATAATACAAATAAAAGAGATGATTGTTACTTTTAGAATATTATACCTCCTTCATTATCAAGTACACTTTCAGAATAACACCACGGGCACATCTTATATTCGTCATAATCTTTTTTTGTTATAGGACATCCACAAACCGTACAGTCCTTTTGAGCATCTTTAATCTTCTGTAATTTCTTATAACTATCTTTCCAATTTTTTTCTTCGCTCATAATTAAATAATTCCTTTACATCATTTAAATAAATAGATATTCCACTAAGTTCATATTCTATACTTTTTAAGTCGTTACTTAATTTATTAACAACAGCGAATAAATCGGATACTCTTTTATTTGCTGTTATTAATTGTTCTTCAAGAATATAAACATCATCGTAATTCATGGATGTAATATCTAATCCCAAACATTGTATCCGTTTTTAGGAACTCCAAAACGCTCCTTAGCATACTTCAATACAAAAGATTTGTCAACGACTTCCATATTATTCTGAACATACTGAAGAACATCATCTTCGCTGTTCACATTACCAGAAGAAATGGCGTCATCTACCTGTTCTTCCATTTCCATCATCCAAGATTTAACCTTGCCCATTTTTTTTATCTAAGTCCCATCTACTATAGCCTATGCTAACAGATTTAATAAGATTATCTATTGATTTTTGTAATAGACTATGCATCTCATTTATAATATCATGAAGCTGATGTATTTTAGTATTCGCTTCATTAAGTTGTTTCTGTAGTTCCTTAACATTCATTTTAAGAATGTCCTCTTCCGTTAAAGGTTTTAAGGTTTTTGACATTTCTGTTAGTATATCCTCCGTTGTTCTAACACTAAGTTCGTCATGCCAGCTAGACATTTTTGTTACCTTTCACTTCAGTTATTACCCAAAAGTAAGGATCACAATACTCTTTACGTCTTATTCTTTTATAATTCTCTACTAAGTCAGGCATAAGACGTTTTTCCCATACAACAGTCTTACCATCGTATGTGCGTACAACTTCTTCTTTTTCGATAACAATAGGAAATATTCTTTTTTTGTTAAGCATTAACTTTTTATTTTTTCTAGTCACAGGATGTCCACCGTTCAGCATACATATTGTGTACTATATCATCCTTACCGAATTCGTGAGTTCCCCACCCTTCTTCTACACCATCATAATCATACAGAATAGGATCAGAACATTTTGCACAATATCCTAATTCATATCTGTTAAGGAAATCTTCTTTCCATTCATTCAGTTCGTTTACATCATTCCCGTATAACGTGTATTTTAAAATAGCACCAACACCATTAGAATGTTTTCTGTAAAGTATAGTCACTTTGTTTTCTCCAAATTATTAAAGTGAAGGAGGAGAGGAATCGAACCTCTCACTACAGCAATCGACTTGCTGCTACCGCTTAGTCGATTTAGGCGGTATAAGTTCACCAGACCCCTTCTTTTAACCATAGAAGATAAATAGCAACACGTTACATACCTGACTGGCAAGTTATCGTCCAGTTCCTCAGTATGATATTACCATATGTTCTATCATTCTTAGTCGCTATGGTTAAACTAATTTTCTGCATCACCTTCTTTATCTTTATCCTTATAGTACTCATACAATTCATCTTGGATATCAAATTGATCATCATCATAAGGAGACTTAGGCCGCTTAATCCTTTGACGGTACTTCGTAGTCGCTAAATCCTTTGCAATGGGATTGTACTTCCACTGCTTTTTATTGTTAGTCAATTTAGTCTCCAAGTATGGGTACTATCCATATGGTGGATTGTATACAGGATATACGCCGTTGTCAAGAGGTTGTCAAGGGGCGATGTCATCTTTTTTTTGTTAGCGCCAAATTTTTGTTAGCTCCAAACTTTTGTTAGCTCCAAACTTTTGTTAGCTCGACACTTTTGTTAGCTCCCACACCCCACCACCTCCCGCCATTACTGGGTATCCAGTGGTAGCATCCAGCGGCTGGCTTGTCAACATCAGTAAGGAAACACTACGAATAATCCTTAACTAAAATGTTGTTAACAGCACTTGACAGGGTTTGTGAGTTTGGTATAGTGGGCGCACCTTATAGGGGACAGCAAATATGGCATCGCCAATATCAGAAGTAATCGACGCATTACGGAAAACTGGATTAGAAGACATCTTACACGCCGTCCAAATTGAGCACCGAACAAATCAGCAATTATTAGCGCACGTTATATTCGCTGTTGTAAAACAGTGGGCAGATAATTATGCTGACGGTAATTATGATTTAAGGAATGAGGCGTGTTGTTTTTTGGCTGACAGTATGATGAAAGGAGCAAAGGAAACTTACGATAGATACAGTGTAGAAGAAGACTTACACTTACCATATA
>VTLG01011402.1_pt1 | contig 22569 bp, 41 predicted proteins | sample 4694571 | NCBI WGS metagenome assembly VTLG01 (sample SAMN12604809, study PRJNA352737) | marine metagenome | biome: ENVO:00000447; feature: ENVO:00000209|ENVO:00000569|ENVO:01000036; material: ENVO:00002151; isolation source: viral sequences binned using virsorter ...
AGAAAGAAGTTTATCTGAATTAGAACTGGAAACTCTAGCATACTTAGAGTTTAATAAGTTTCCTAAACAATTAAAAAGAAATATAATAACTAATTATGAACTTAAATATGGAGAAGCAGATACTACTGATCCACAAGTTGTTATAGAATTAATAAGGCTGGGTAAGGCAATGCGAAAAAACTAACAATATAAAATAACAAAGGGAGCTAAATGCTCCCTCTTTTTTTATCTATTGTCTCCTGACCCACCAAGTTTATCTCTAACTTTACGGTCTAGTAATTTAAGTTCATTCAAGGAAGCACACCTACCTAGATTCATTCCAAGATCGCTTGCTAATGCAGCACAGTACCATAGTACATCTCCTATCTCGCTGGCTATCTGTTCCTTCCAATCAATAGGCTGATTATCTACGCCATCACGCATAATCTTCTTGACTTTGTTGGCTACCTCTCCTGCTTCCCCTGCTAGTCCAAGTGCAGGATAAAGTATTTTGTGTTGATCAGGATATATTGCAGTCCTAGCTGCACTCCTTTGATATGCATTAAAATCAGACATGTTGTATTTGTTCTCCACCCATTGTTTTGCTTCTTCCTGTAGCTTGTTCATACCTCTTCCTTTTCTTTAGGCACTCATAGTAGGCTTTGTTAAACCCACGTTCCCATTCCCTATTGGTCATAGTGTCAATAGGAAAAGGATTTCTAACACGTCCTAGCTTAAAATCTAAGTACCCTTTTTCAAACTGTAGTTTAAGAGGGGCATCGTACTTGCCAAGTCCACGTTGTTGTCTATTTAGTTTTTTCATACACTTTCTCCTTTTATTACAAGCACACAAGCAGAACCTTTAACACCTGATTGCTCATGGGGTTTAGTTCTTTCTAAAGTTATATGTTGTATCTTTCTAAAATCTTCACACATTTCTTTTGTTGTGAAGATTTGATTGGGTGAAAACACATTATGTGTACTCCCCATCCACATTATAAATACTGCTACCCACATTAGAAAGTACTCAGCATAAATAATACCAGTATAACTGGCATTGTTGCTATTATTATCCAAGGTAAATATTCTTTTATCATAATTTTCTCCTTTATATTATATCTACTACTTCACATATGTCACCTGTACATGCCATAGTCTGTGATGACACTGTATTATCTTCCTTTTCATAAGAAGATAGCTTAGACCAATCTATTTTATCTGGCATAATGTCTAGTAACATTTTATATTCATGCTTTGTAATTTCTTGATAAGGTGCTTGTTGATAGATGTGATCATCGTATGGTAAAAATGACACACCTGACATCTCATCAAAGTGTTCATATACAAATGCACCTACCTCAAACCATTCATCCTTACGTACATTTATTGTAACTGAAGGCTTATGTTCACACCAGTTTCTTTGGTATACCAACCATAGTTTAAGTTGATCAATGGCTGTCCAATCAGCCCTAACAGAAGATCCTTCAGGTGATCTAACAGGAAAATTAAATACTGTTGTATTGTCAGGCTTCATTACACAGGGTTCATTAGGAATACCTTGGTCTTTCATAAACTGTGTTAATGGATCTTTGTTATCACCTCTTACGGTGCGTATGTATTTGTTAGAGTGTCTTGCATGTATACCACTGGCTGAGTCCACCAGTTGAGAAACAGTGCCACTAGGCTTAACACAAGTAATGCTAGTACTGTTCGGTATGCCCAATTTAGATGCCCATATCTTATTTGTATCAACTGCTACCTCCTTTAAATGTTGTAGGGTCTTTGCTAAACCCTTATTCTTACATACCATAAGAGGGTTGTCCATTATCCCTGTGAGTGACACACCCAGCAAACGCTCCTCTTCTGTATTTTTTGTCCACACCTTTCGCAAGTATGGGAACTTGGTGAAGGTGGATTGTATAGTCCCAAGAATGGTAGCAATACGTACTTTATTCTCAAGACTTTTAACACTATCTGTAGCCCTGACCACAACTTCAGTAAGATTACAAAACTGATATGGCCTAAGAATGATTTCGCTACAAGGATTGGTTCCAAAATCATAGCTATCATCTCTCCTACCACTCTTTTTACACTGTTCTTTAGCAGCTTGCCTATTGAATATACCACGTTCTCCACTCCCTGATTCTACTAATGCCAACCACTCTCTCATAAACGAAGGTGCATCTGGTTTTTCAGTATATGCTACAGAATTATTAGCTAATGCACGTTGTTTTTCATGTTCATACCATGCTCCTGATTTAGCATGACGCATACGATCATCACTTAGATTGCTTAGACTTATCATTGCTGACCTACGTACACCACCAACAACAACTATATCTCCTATCTTACACATTATATCGTGACACTCTATTGAAGATAGCCTACGTCCTTGTGCATCTTTAAATATCTTAACTGTAAAGTTAAATAGATCTATTAGTGGAGCAGGACCACTAGCCCTACCACCAAAAACTTTTAGTCTTGATCCTGCAGGTCTGACACGTGACATATCCCACTTAGGTATTTCACCACTATATAGGAGTGCAATTAGTTGTCTAAGAGCTTTAGCCCATCCTTCTTTACTATCCCTAACGACAATGACAGTTTCACTATCATCGAGGTCGGGGACTTCGGGGAGTTTAGAGATGAACTGCCTTTCAACACTAAATCCAACACCAGTACCACACAAGAGAATGAACATAGCCTCATCGAAACTTTTAGGATCATCTATGGGTAGATAACTACAGTTATATCCTGCTGTATTATCTCTATCTAAAGCTGGTCCTGCAGTCATTAACGCTCTCATGGAAGGCATTACTTCCAAGCTAAGTATTGCACTCTCTATATTTTTGATTATATCTTTGCTTTCTATATTAGGACATACAACATTTGTTATATATCTATTAACTGTTTCAGCCCAAGTTTCTCTACGTCCTTCATCATCTAGCCAACGAGCATAGCGTGATGTATGAATAAAGGCTTGGTAATCTGTTGGTAAATAATTATTCATCTGTCATCCCCCATTACTATTTTCATGTTTTTAATATTCATCCCATCTATATCATGTATGTACTCTCTAAAAGCACTATCAACTTCTAAGTCAACTGCACCATCGGCAGGAATAGGATACTCTTCTGAATCTATATCAAGTGTCAAATAGACTTTTAATAACATCATTCTTATCCACGTTTTCGTAGGATACAGATTGTATCTCTATTAGTTTATTTAAGTACCATTTTGCTTTCTTTAAATCTTCCACACCATTCTTATATCTATATCTCCACAGATACTTTAAAATGTTTCCTTGTAAATAGTACTCAAAGCCATCCTCTGTAGCTGCACCAATAGCATCTATACATTCAATACCACTCTTATTGTAATGAGGTGGTTTATTAACCATATCTGTAGGGATTGTTGTCATGTACATATCTCCTTCTAATTAAAGTTTACACTTATAACATTGTCTATCTTATCTATTATTTTAGGTTTATCATCTTCTTTTACCATAGCTTTAGCATGGTTATAAAGTTTATTTCTAAACTCTAAATCATGTTCCATAAGAGGAATGGAAGCTAATAACATATTAATCATTTGCACCATATTATCACAGTCTTCTGGATGCATATCATTATCTTGTGTAGAACAATGATTTAACATAATCTCTCCTGTCCACCTATTATCTTTTTTATTGATAGCAGGTGTTAATGTAATTACAAAATCATTCTTATCAAAGTCCATCCATATAGGTTCATCTTCCATATTATCTCCTTTTTATTTTCTTTAAGGGAAAGTGTATAAGCTCTTTATGTTTATCCTTTCCCTTTTCTTTTATCCAATCTTCAGGTATATCTCTATCACAGTATAAGAACTTGTTCCTCTCACACCAACTAGCATACGTAGTCTTAGCACCTTTACTTAGCTTGCGTCTACTATTATCAAACACAAAACGTATATCAAGTTTAGGGTGTTGCTTTTTTATTTCAACATGTTTACGTCTATCGGATGCTGTAAACCTACCCTTTGTCTCAATAAATATACCATTAGGTAACACAAAGTCAGGAGTATAGGTGCGGTACATAAGATCTTCCCATTCAATCTTTATTGCTTCGTACTTTACTGGTACTTTTAAAGCAACTAAAAGATCTTTTATCTTTATCTCAAGACCACTCCTATATCCATGTCTTAGTGCAGCTTCAAACTGCTTTCTTTTCATCTGCAAGCTCCACATATTGCACAATCTTTGGTGACTGTGCTTGTGACATTCTTGATGGTAATTCCTGTAAGGTTTTGAAGCAATCAAACCGATAGCTACAGAATCTACAGTTATCATTTAGTATTTTATTACCAGTTAGTTTACCCCTAAACCTTTCTGGCACTGGATCAAAACACCTCTTAAACTCACTAGACTCTACAGCTTCAATTCGCTCTCCCACTTTATCCATTTCTTCATCTATGTCTATGTTAGCAGGTACATATTTAATATTACCATTAGCTTTATTAACTACCCACCAGCCGCCAGCTTTCTTTCCAGATGCTTTAGCATAGCCAGCTAGTTGTCCAACATAACCAAAAGAATCTCCATGTTTTAAAGTGTCATAGGATTCAAATTTATTCCTATAAGACCAATCAGAAGCAGACTTAACATCATCTACTGCACCATCAATCACAAGATCATACGTACCAGAAATCTCTTTGTCCTTAACCTTTAGGGTTACGTGCTCAGAGTCCTCATACTTTATCTTAGCTTCCTTTAATATACCTTTAAAGGCTGCTTCAACTATATCACCAAGTAACATGTTTATTACAAATGTAGTTGGTTTAGGTAAAGCAGTCTCTGGTTTGTTCTTCTCGTACCAGAGTTGACAAGATGGCCTACCTATATTTGACATACGTAGTTTAAACTTGTCACGCCTAACAGCCCCACTGAACTGACGTCTAATAGCGTCCATTACATCAATGCCTATCTGTCGGACTGTTTCCTCAGATATGGTGGACTTGCTATTAGCTGCATCTTCAAGATACTGATGCAATGCCAGTTCAGCAGGGTGGTTCATCAGACTAACTCCTCTTCATCAATGTCAACAAAACTGTCAACAGTTTCAGTGTCTACCTCTTCATGCTTGTGCATATTCTCATTCCATGAATTACATATGTAATCATTATAGTTAGAGATCCAAGCTAAGAAGTTGGAGAAGTTCTCTTGTGTATCATCATCCATCTCAAGAGTAGTCTGAAGATTTAATGCTACTGTAGGTAAGAAGAAACTATTACCGTTAGGTAAGTTGCGTTCCTCTGTTGCACCTGAGAAGGTATGTTGAGGTGGAAGTCTTTTCATATTACCAAGTTTCTGAAAGATACCACCAATAGTTTTAAAGGCATCCCTATTCTCAACTTCCCATATGAAAGCAGTAGGTTCTAATGTTACAGGCTTACCTGTTTCATCTACAGGATCATGTAGTACTGCTGTACCAAACAATACACGTACACGTTTAATTTGACGTATCAGATCTTGTATCTTTTGAGGTAGACCTGCCCAATCTTTAATGAACCCTGCAGGTTTGCCACAGTTAAACCCACCGTCATTATCCTTCATGTCACTGTTAAGGTCATTAGCCATAACAGTTTTGACATAACGATTAGGAGTAGTGTCATTGCCTTTCTCAAACTTCTTATACATAAACCTTTGCATGTAAGGTCTGATTGTTACCTTATTAGCATAGTAAGTAGGCCCATCAGGTATCTCTAATTTGTACGTACCAGCAGGTACGACCTCTAAGTTTACAATTTTACCCTTTACTTCTTCCTGACCCATAATAGCTGAGTGATGAATACGTAAACGTGCAAGTGTGCTTGCTTGTCTGTTAGAGGAAGTTGTATCAATAGACATCCCCATTGCTTCAGCCATAGCTGCATAGTTATTTGTGTTAATTGTAGTTACTTCAGTCATATATATATTCTCCTTTTATATTACAGATTGCATAGTTATATCATGCAACGTCTTTAGTGTCAAGCCAGTTTAAACCAATCTTTGCTTCTAATAATAATGGCACATTAAAATCAATATCCCATGTCTTATTGATGATGCATATAAGTTTATCATTGGCAGCTTCAATTACTCTTAGTACTTTCCTTTCCTCTTCTGGATGCACGTCAATAACAATACTGTCATGCACCGTGTTTACTACGCAACTGCGTAGCCTGTTAGCTGATAACAACCTATCTATGTATAACAGAGATATAGGTACGATGTCAGCAGTTGCAAAAGATTGTACAGGATAATTTTTAATCTGTGTGAAATATGTCACACCCCCATACGTTCTTCTCTGTGCATCAGGAAAGGCAAACTCCCTGCCTGATGGCGTTGTAACTTTACCAGTGTTCAATACTTCTTTGGCTAATTGCTCATGCCACTTAGCAATACCTGCATACTTTGTCGTAAACTGTTTATAGTATGCCGCTTCTGCAGGTGTCCTTCCATATCCACTAGCACCATACAAAGGTGCAAACGTATGTGCCTTTGCATCTTGGCGAGATATAGATTGACCAGCATCAGATATAACTTTGGCTGTATAACTATGCACATCAAATCCTGTCTTGACTTCTTCAATAGCTACCTTATCCTGAGATAAAAACGCAGCTACCCTAAACTCTAACTGTGCAAAGTCAGCTTCCATAATCTGACCACCTTCCCACCTTGAAACAAACACACGCTTGACAGGAAACGTACCTCCACGTGGCATGTTCTGCATGTTGGGATCTGCACCTGATAGTCTACCTGTACCAGTACGATGTTGTAGTAATCGTACATGTAATTTACCATCAGATTTAGTGTGTGTAGCAATGCCCTCTACAAAGCTAGAAAGATATGTCTCCACTGCTGATAGTCTACGTACTCTCTGCAGGAATAGCTCTGCTTCCTTCATGTTACGTGACCTAGCTCTGCCCTCTAGTGCAGTAAGATTGTTTTTACTCGTACTAAAACCATTGGCACTTACCCACTTGGAATTAGGTGCATTGAACTTTAGTCCAGCTATTGCTGGTAGTTCAAGATAAACATATCCACCACCACCACAGTCCTTACAATGATTGGGCTTGGCGTAACGTGAACCATCCTTACGTGTCTTGTAAGTTTTACCTGTGCCATTACAATCATTACACTGACGTGCTTGTGTCTTGTGCATAACCTCACTAAGATTGTTGACCTCTGCTTTGAAGTCAGCGTCCAGCATACGATCACCAAACTCTTCAGCCCAATGCTTCTTGTCAAAAGGCTTACGACTAAAGATAACCCACGACAGTTGCTCTGGACTGTTGAGATTGATAGGAGTGTCACCCATCAGATCAATAACCTGTTCCTCTAGCTGTCTAACTAATTCATTACGTTCCTGTTCAAACTCCACACGCACAGTTTCCAATGCATCTTTATCAACAGTAAAACCACGTTGGTATATGCGTGTAAGTAACATAGCTAGTTTGTTTGTTAGCTTGAGTGTACCTGCAAGGCCAGTGTCATCATCAAACTCTTCATACCTACCACTAATCATATTGTACAAATCTCTGGTAGCTTTAAGGTCAGCACTGAGGTAGCTAGATAACTCTTCAAAGGGCATCTCTCTAACAGTACCACCTTTACGTAGGTGTTCCTTCAAAGAGTCCTGTTTGAGATTCTCTAGCTCATATCTTTCTGCACATGCTTCAAGAGACAATGGTTCTTTCTGACCACGTTGTAGTATGTATTCACCTAGCATGGTGTCAAAGATCTCACCGTCATAGGTAAAGCCTGTCTCCCATAGCCACAACAAATCGTGTGCTGCATTGTGCATAATTAGTAGGCTGGCAGAGTCCAGTTTATCTTGGACAATCTGCCAACCATTTGTGGTAGGCTGTTGCTCTGCGTGATCAAAGGTAATTATATTTTCTTTGTTGCGATCATCTAGCATCCCCACCATCACAAGCGAATTATCAGACTCGAATGGATCAAGATGTAGTTTACCATCACGTTTGGTTACAGTATTTTCTACATCAAGAACAAGTTTCATATCTATCTCCCATCAAATTTATCATCAGTGTTAGCTGCTTTTCTTTCTGCTGCACGATTACGTTCATCCTCATCGAAAGGTCTGATCGTATCAGAGTAAGCTCTGTTTGTGTATAGACCTATCTTCTGAGCAATCTGATCTATCTTTGTCTCTAATATGTCAAACCTTTTATTTATTTCTTCAATGTCTTTCATAGTTTTATAATTCCTTTCTGCTGTCTTTAGTATTGCTCTAGCTAATAAAGCATATGGGCTATTTTTCATTTAGTCAATCCCTTGTTTAATATTTTTCGTATACCTTATTATACTGATTGTTAGTACGAATAAAAGTTGTACATTTGCTTAATTGTTTTAAACTTTTAGCACCAACATATGTACAGGTAGATCTAATTCCACCTAGTATATCTTGTATGGTATCTTGGACTGCACCTCTATATGGAACAGATACTTCTCTACCTTCAGAAGATTTATATGTATCCAATCCCCCAAAATGTTTATCATTAGCTACCTTGGAACTCATTCCATAGAAAGAAATCTTGCCATCTACAGGTTCAATCTCACTTTCATCATGTCCTGCAAGCATACCACCAAGCATAACAAAATCAGCACCAGCAGCAAATGCTTTGGATACATCTCCTGCACAAGTACATCCACCATCAGCTATAATATGCCCTCCTAAACCATGAGCTGCATCAGCACACTCCATAATAGCACTTAGCTGTGGATAGCCTACACCAGTCTGTATCCTTGTTGTACAGACAGATCCTTGTCCTATACCTACCTTCACTATATCAGCACCATTAAGTATTAACTCTTGGGTCTGATCAGCAGTTACTACATTACCTGCTATAATAGTTATATCAGGGAATTGTTTTCTAAAATTACTAATAAACTCTATAAATCTTTGTGTGTATCCATTGGCTACATCAATATTAACATATTGTAGATCATGTATTACTCTATATACAGCCATAAACTTTTTAAGATCGTCATGTTTAATGCCAATACTCATTGCCACATTAAGAGGTAGTTTTTTTAAGTAAGGAGCATTATGAAAGTAACTTGTTAAACCTACAACTGAATATGTTTTAGTTAAACAAGTAAATAATCTTAGTTCATTTAACTTTTTTGCCATTGCAAATGTGCCTACTCCATCCATGTTAGAAGCTACAACAGGTATTCCTCTATACTCTCCATAATGTTTAAAAGTAAAGTGACGTTCCATGTCTACCTCTTTACGTGAGGTAAGAGTACTTCTTTTAGGACGTATCAAGACATCATTAAAGTCTAACTTAATTGTATCTTCTATTCTCATGTTATAGCTCCACTAACTCTACTTCTTTGTATGGTATTTGAAAGAAGTACTCATACTTTCTTGCATTACTAAGATAGGTTTGTTTGATCCTATCTTGTGTTAGTTGTTTCCACTCTATACACCAAGCAAACTTACAGTCTCGTCTTAGTACATAGAAGTGTAACTTATGATGTGTATCTACAGGGTAGATATCTGTAAACTTATTGATTAGTCTATGCTTACGATAGGGTATACGTATCTCAGTCCATGTAGGATTCCATTCTCCTGACCATTGATTCTTCATTTCTACCTCAGAGTAACACATATTACCATTACTCTTACTCTCTATATCAAAGTAATAGTCTTCAGTTGTATCAATAATAACATGTCCTTTCTTCTTTAAATAATTTATCACTGCGTCTTTAGCACGTTTATCATTGGCTATATATGCACCGTGTCTAAACTGTCTAGCTTTCACACCACTGATAGGATCTATTGCTTTCATGCTTCATACCTCCCTGTTGTATAATCCATTTTACATGTAATTTTACCATGCCAACCTGATAGTTTATTCTTAACTATATTAAGGTGACGTAGACCATCCTCTGTTTGTTCCTTTCCTTCGACAGCAGGATTCTTTGCGATCAATATCATTAGGTCAGCTTCAGCAGCTTTACCTGTACGTGACCCTTCCATCATGCTCTGGTTTAGTAACACTCTACCCTCTGCATCGGCAGATAACTGTGACATGTAGAACATAGCGCAGTTATGTGCCTTGGCTATCTGCCTAGCATGTATTGCATTAGCTTTGAGTGCTTCATCAGGACGTGAGAAACCACTCATCTTAGCAAACTTATCTCCCATGTCCAGCACCACTACGTCAGGCTTGTATGACTTACATACTGACTCTACCCATGACATGTCACGATCAGTGGCATCCTTAATTTTAAGGTTTTTAAGAACCAAAGAGTAAGAATCTCTGATTCTGGAAGGATTGTTTTTTACTTGTTGCATAGTCATGCCAGTGGCCGTTGTAAGATACCTTGCACCTACCCTATAAGAACCCTCTTCATTACATAAAATTATACACTTAGCTCCTTGTGCCGCAAACCCATTCGGAGAGGCTATGAGAGAGGCGTGGAATGATGTTTTACCTGTGTTTGGCCTCGCCCCTACCTCAATTAAATGCCCTGCATTAACGCCCTCTATACAGCGTGTGAGGCTAGGTACATTGAATGTCCATTGAGACTCCAAATCATTCTTTGCAAGAAGATTTTCTATAGAAATGTCATCCCATTCTATGTTAAGGTTTGGTGTGAAGTCATCACCATATTGCTCAAGCAAATTACGTAATGGTTCAAGCGTAGTCTTGTCACCATTGACATAATCAAAACCTAAGTTGGCTATGTCTTCACCTACTACCTGTTGAAATAGCTTGGACAGTACCTCACCTGCTACGTCAGATCCCATAGGTTGCTCACGTTTTATCTGAGCAAACAGATGGGCATAGGCTTGCTTTTGTGCAGTAGTAAGTGTTGGATTGTTAGACATAAACAACGCCTGTATTTCATCAGGTGTAACGGTACGTTCATACCGTAGCATTGCGGTATCTACTGCCTGTTTAATTTTACGTACATCTTTACTGAACAAACGGTCAGGACACTTAGCCCCTCTATGATCTTCATAGAATGGTCTGTTCATAAGACTACGTACTAGTGATAGTTCCATGTGTTAGGCTCCTTAAATTATTAATATCATTTGGGTTTTTATATTTCAAATCATCTTTCAAAGATAATACTTTTACTTTCTTTACGTATCCTCTTAGTTCCTTTGCAAACTGTAAGGTCTTGGGTAATGCATCGGGATCAAGAGCAATGATAGCAGTTGAGAACTGTGATATGCATTTCTTGTGGTCTTCAGATAGCGATGTACCCAACACTGCTAACCCAACAAAACCACCACCATCTGAACAACCTGACCCACACTCAGTTGCTCCCACAATAGCTGCACTTACACAGTCCTCAACGACTACCACCGTTGTACCACGTCCAGAAACATAAGGCAAGCGACTTTTACCGTACCGTTTCCATTTAGGTAGTCTGTTAGACATGGCTCTTCCTGTAGCGTCAATCATGACACCACCATGTATAATAGGGAACACCACACGATCTTGAGCTACGTCATATAGTAGACCCAAGGTATCTGGATCAAGACCCCATTCGTTACAAAACTTTTGTATCTTCTTGTTGTTACGCACTAAGAACTCAGGCTTGTCAAAAGATACAGAGTGTGTCTCTTCTGCAACACTACCTAATGACTTACGTATATCTTCTGCTGTCATCGTAGTACGTATGCCGCCTGACAATGGGCAACTAGCCTTGTAACAATTCCATATAATACTACCCATGTTGTTAGTGACAGTAAAAGTATTCTTAGTCTTACAATTAGGACAAGTCATACGTTTAGTCTCACCATTAACTAATGATAGATTACTTATAATATTTTGTATATTCATGTTACAAATTCTCTGTTTCTCTTGGATAGTAAACTAAAACAAATGAGCCACACTCAGGGCAGCTAAGATTAGTCACCATGCTAAAGTCTGGGTCATCATCATCATCAGTGTCGTGATCACCACCCCAAATTAACTCATTATTACAATGCCAACAATCCATTATTATATATCCCTTTCAATGTATTCACTACCACTCAAGGTTACACTGACATTTCTCTGTGTCAAGGCATTATTTGCACTAGTGAATGTATGTTTCATGTAAGGTTTAACAGATGCTATATGAGTATGTCCTGTCACTGCCATCAACTGTGGCAATGGTACACCTTCCTCAACCATCTGTGTCACCCCTGTTCTTCTAAGATCCATTAGTCTTAGTTCTTCTGGTAGTTTAGCTAGTCGCATGACACGTCTACCTACCTTTGATAAGCGTTCCATAGCATATGGCCTAAACTTTCCTAGACTTGGCCTTGGGTGAGGAGCTACCAATTCTTGAAAACCAAAGTCCTTTCTTTGTTCATTTAACATAGTGTTAAGGCTTTCAGATATAGGAAGAAACACCTCTGCCCTTCGCTTGCTTTGTTCAAGATGTACCATACTCTTACTCAAATGTACACTCTCCCATTGTAAAGTTCTCATGTCACCAAGTCTTTGACACCACTCATAGGCCATGTGTACTATCAGACCTATGTTCCTGTACTCATAGTCAGAGTACGCAGTGTCAAGAAACTTGACTACATCTCCATGTTGCCACACAACCTTACGTTGTGGTGCTTGTTTTCTTTTGATCCCATTGAAAGGATTAAAGGTAGCATGTTCCATTTGTATTGCATAGTTAAATACTATACTGGCACAGGTAGCTATCTTATTAGCAAAGGTAATGCCACGTTTAACCCAATCTTCATAGGCTTGTTTAGCCATCTTACTAGTTATACAAGTATACTTACGTGACCCTAGAGATTGATGTAGTACTGTAAGAAAGTACCTATAATCTACTTTAGTAGAGTCACGTAACATACTATAATCATTAGATAAATAGTAGTAGTTAATCAAGTCCTTTAACTTGCTGCTAGATTTAAGATTCATGCTGCTTCAAGTTCAACAAATCGTTTATCACTTATCAGCTTGCTCACTTCCTGTTCACGTGACCACATGCTTATTGCTTTGGTATCGTTGCCTGTCTCCCTCAACTTAAAACCATTTTGCTCATCAGCATAGCTAGCATAGTTGGTGAAGGCAGAATACAATGCCCACTTGTTATGACCACGTGTACCTGTCTCTTGCATGTATAGGTTGTACATCTTCTCAGACTTACGCTTAGATTTAAGCATGTCATCTAGCAAAGATTTAACATCTACATACTTGAGACTAGTCTCTGCCCATACCTGCATCTTAGCTGCATTGTCATAGAAAGAAGTCCTTGCGTTCTTCAACTCTTGAATGAAAGCACCCAAAGAAAAGTTAGTGGTGTTCTTTCTACGTACCTTATCGTACTCACCTTGTATCATACCATTGGTACAAAAGAAATCTATCATGCCATAGTACACTTGGTTAGAGCATGACCCATCAATACCATGTAAGCAGATCAAACGATTGCCTAGTTCTGTCTGATGTTTTTCTGAGACTACCTGACTAGTCATATTAGGTAGTGTTATATCAAGCATAGTCCATGCTCCATTACGTGCAGTACGCCACGTAGTTATAGCGTTATGCAGTTCATAGGAACTGATGCCTTCTGTCACTGTGTCTCTTAGCTTACTATAAAAGTCACCATGAGAGGCACAGTTAAAGCCATTACCAACTATACCAAGGTACTTACCTGTGTCAGCATTGATAACGTACTTCTTATCATTAACTTTAGTTGGTTCAAACTCTACTTCAAAGTCTAGGTTAGTGGGTATATCAAACATTACCATCTTCTCCTTCTGTTGGTTTAATTATTTCAATTTGTACTAGTGGGCTGTCCACATAGGGATCATGGTATTCATCAGTAATCTTCACAAGATCCCCTGCCTCTGCGTACTTCTTCAAGTTCTTAATGGACATCCTTTTGTCACCACGTTTAGTTACATAAAGTTTTATATGTGTTTCATTGTCCTCTTCATCAATGCCAACAAAGGTAGATGGCAGTGTTAATTCATCAGGCCAATCATATGCATGTGCCATAAGTCTTATTGATTTGTTCTGATCTATGATACATTTGTCTAGCATAGTCTGTGTCACTTTAAACTGTGCTCTCGTTGGATTTTCTTTGTCCATATTATATCTCCTTCTCTTCAGTTATTTTCATTTTAATGTACTGCCATTGGTGCGTTATGTGTGTATGCTCCTATCTTTGGTTTTTCATTTGGTTCTTTCCATAGTATGGCTAGATCACTAGCATGTACAGGTTCGTCAGTCAATGCTTCTACAAAGGTAGAGTATTTATAGGGATTGTATATAACTCTTTTACCTCTATCGTGGTGAGGTAGACAAGACATAATCATACCTAGATTCATACCTAGCCATTCACCACGTACAAAGGCATGAACATTCTTCTTACCTTCACGTAGTACCTTGGCTCTACCAGCAGGACGTACTATATACTCTGCATCTTTGATAACAGCCATCTTTGTGTGCTGTATTACTCTACCCTTGTGACGAATAGAAAATACATTTTTATGTAAGTTGTAGTAGGCTTCAACTCTCATTGGCTTGCTCCTTTGCAATTAGTATACATGTTATATAACACTTCTACCTTAACAGTTAAAGTGTTATATAACTGTATATTTATTTATAGAATATGTGTTGTCCAATTACAACAGTATGTTCTAGCTTCTTAAACCAAGCAGGTCTAACGTAGTCAGCATGGTAGAATAGAGAACCATGTGTTACGTCAGGTATCCTGTCTTTCATTACATTATTAGCTACAAATATAGCTGTATCCCATTCTTTCTTTTCATGTGGTTTATCTGATTGACCGTCACAGTACCAACTAAACTGGCATAGGTTATGATCTTTACTATACCCCTCATGTACTACGTCACAGATATTATCTGGGAACCTTTCATCTTCAACACGATTCATAACTACGTGGGCTACTGCGTATTGTCCCACAACTTCCTCACCTCTTGCCTCATGGTATACAGTTAGAGCAAGGCACATCAATGCTGCACTAATCATTATTATTATCTCCTGTTTAATGCACCATCATAGATGCAGGGTAGATGTACGAATCTTTACTACTAGGTCGTACTGTGTACTCACTCACGTCCACAAAGTCTACATGTATAGCTTTGGGTTCTTTAACTTTGAAGTAAGCAATAGCCCATGTTACTGCGGTATTCCAATCAGAAATTTCTGGCATAGTTGTGTCCAGACTTATCTGTTTTATTCTGCCGTCAACTTCTAGTCTTACTTCAAAACAAGTTATTTCTTTTGTCATACTACCTCTCCTGTAAACTTATTGACTAGTCTAAATTCTCCGACAGGCCACATATCTGTTAATGGCTTTTTCATAACCTCACAAAATAGTAAGTCTTCTCCATCTTCAAGTTGTTCATAGATAGCATCTTGAATCCACTCTTTCAAATGGTCTTCTATCTTATATTTAGAGTCTATTTTTTGGCTGCTTGAATATTTGTTTTTTGGTATGTCAAGTTCCATTGTTACTTTATATATCATTGTATATACTCCATTTCTATTTCCTTGCCACAGTGGTCACAGGTTGGCGGCTCCACTGGGAGCCACGCCTGTTCCTTAACGTCCCACTTGCAATGCAAGCTAACGTTCTCACTTCCACAATCACTACATATCGCTTGCCTCATATTAACTCGCTTTCTTTTGTTTCATTGTTGCAGTTGTTTTAACTTTGACACTGTTAGTTTTGCTTGCTTGCTTAACAGCAGACAAAGTGTTAGACCAACTCCAATTATATACAACCTGTGGTGTATGTGCGTCACGTATCATCTGAGCATAGCTCTTGACGTGCATCACATTATGCTTTGGCTTGAGTGATTTGATAAGATCAATCTCTATTGCTTTGGCATCATCAGCTTGATGGTCTTCAACTAGTATCATATGTACATCACTGAACCAATCACGCTGTCTGTGTCCACGCAAACGCTTCTCCACATCAGCACAACAGCCTATGTATAGAGGCTCAAGCATAGTGTTGACTAGTGTGTAAACAAATAGCCTGTCACTACGATCTGTGTTTCTCTCCTGTGTTCTTTTGTTAGAAGACACAGCTAAATCTCGGTAATCATTGTATGTTATGGTTGGGTTTGTCATTGTAAGTTCTCCTTATAGGTTAGGTTAAAGTGTCCAACGTTGGACGTTTTGGATTAGGGATCTTGTCTTCAAGTGCATCTGCACCCATCTCAAGAACTCTAATCAATTCAACAGGCATAGTGGGTTTACTAATCAAGAGGTGCAAATCACACACCGTCATTTTTAATACCTGCTCAAATAAAATTTCTCTGGTCATGCTGCTATTCTCCTGTGCATCAGTTTGTTTTTACGTGCTATCTTACGGTCACGCTTCCATTCATTTTTCTTATTGGGTTTATCTTTATCTTTTACTTTAGTAAACTTAATAAAGTTTTGCATCTCGTAGCGCATTAACTTTCTCCTTGCTTCTATTATATTTTGCCTTGCTGCCCTTCTTAGGAAGGACAACTTGCTTTGCTTTACGTTCCTGTAACATAGCGGTAGCTACAGGATTACGATAGGTTATAGTTTTCTTTTTCATATTGCTCACCCATTTGCTACCTTGTCAGCTTTATTCTTTCCATTGCCATGTGCAGGGAATCCAACTATTGCTTCACGTTTCTTTGCACATAGTTTGCAATCTGCACAAGATATATTATCTCGTATAACAGCAGGACATATCACTACCTTGCGTCCTTTAGGCGTGGTAGTATTAGTCATTTGGTCGGCAGGTAATACAGTAGTCACTGGCCCTATGTCCTTGTCGTACAAGGCATCAGCATGAGCCAATGTATTTCCAGATAGATTAACAACAAAGCCATCGTCATTCATGTCCTTGACTACCTTGGCATTATGTTTGTCAGTCAATACATTATAGTGTGTATATGTCCAACCACGCTTGCCCTTGTTAGCTTGTGATAACTGACGATTTGCCTTGGCATCTAATCTGTTACCGTCACCTGCCAAGTCACCTGCCTGATTGTGTCTCCACAATGTATTAGGTTTCATTGCTGATACTTTAGTTATGAAAGTATTCCAGTTGTCCCCACGTTCTCCACTTGAAACTTTCTTCCAATGCATAGCCAATGGCCCACCATTTGCATAGCAGCCACCATCATTATTATGATTGAAAGGACAGATAGTAGGACAAGTATCTGCACTACTAGTAGTGACGGGTATCTTACCTACCTTACGATTATTAGATTTAGGTGTAGTGTGTACTGTATAGGTCATTATATCACCTCTTGTTTTACTTTGAATGTGTATCCAAGCTCTTTAATAGCTAATATGACATCCTCAGTTAATGTATCTGCTTTTGCTATGTTGGCTAAAAGTCTTGATTTCTTGCACTCAGGATAGACACGTGTGATTCCATAAGATGTCTTAGTTGACACAAGTAATTCCATTTGTTTTATTCCTTATATAAAAGCTATTGTCCAACGTTAGCTAAAGTGTCCAACGTTGGACGTTTTCAATTTATAATTGATTAACCTGCGAAATGCCAGAACTTCCTTTCTGTATTTGTGTTCGCCTTGGTTTCAATGTATAAGCTACGCTTACCTATATGTAACGCTTTCATACATGTCCCAGTTTCAAACTTGAAACCTCTGCTTTTATACTGACGTTTACGTGTTAGTCCTTTAACGCCTAGTATATTAAAACGGAAACCTTTTGTTCCGTCATTAAGAGGTTTGATTGCGATGCATGTAAAATATGTAGTCATTGAGATAGTCTCCATTTAAAGTGTCCAACGTTGGACGTTTCAGTTAATGTTTAGTATCATATATACGTTATATAACACTTTCATATATATTTCAAGTGTTATATAACTTATATGTTACTATTTAATATAGCAATGGCAGCATTGCCAGAACCATAGCGGCACAAGTAATTCCTATTATAAATAGGATATAATCTATTTTTCTCATAGTTCAGCCCCATATATGATATAAAACAGTGTGAAGATTAGCACCACAATAGATGCGGCACTCAAAATATCTTGTATAAAATGTTTCATTTTATTGTTGTCCAATTTGATTCGTACACCATGCCATCTTGACACGCTGAATACTTGTCTTGATCTGTTACAGGTTTAAACTTTGTTTCTGTTGGTTTAATAGATTGCCATTGCTCTTGCAATGTTTTTGCTTTAGCAACTTGTTTTTCTTTAAGTTGCCTATCTAAAAGATAAGCAACTGAATTGTGTACTTGGTAAGTTCTCATTTATAATCTCCGATTAAAAGTGTCCAACGTTGGACGTTTTCAGATAAATCTAATTTCCATATTATGTTGACATACTACAGTACTATGGTTGTCAAATTCTAAAATGTTAAAAGGTAACTCTATATACTCAGAGTTAATTATATCTTCTTTCAATTCTTCTAAAGAATTGTATTGTTTAAATATATGCTCTTCTTTTGTTTCGTCTTTCCAAACTGCTACAAACTTTTTCATTATAATCTCCGATTAAAAGTGTCCAATGTTGGACGTTTCAGTTGTTGGTTTGACAGTAGCTTTACGCTACTGCCTTTTTAAGTCCTTTTATTGGGATAGCATTTAAGATTGCTGCTTCTTCTTTTGAGAAAGTTCTATTGGTATAGTCATTCAAAAGAATTTCTATAAGATTGCCATATTTTTCTATTGATAGTTTTTTTTCTTCAACTAATTTAATTATGGTAAGACTTATAGTCTTATCGTTTATGTCTATTTCCTTTTGCTCTTTCTCAGAAGATACTTCTTCTGTTTCAGGTTTATCTGTTTCTTCAGAAGATACTTCTTCTGTTTCAGATACTGGATTTAGACTAGCTTCAAACGCTTTCTTCAAAGAAGTGAGATTTGTAAATCCTTTCTTTGAGGATTTCATAAAATCTTTTAATGCTTCTCCGTTGTCACTATCTATAGTGTCAACAAACCATAAGGCTTCGCTTCTTCTTCTTCTATCTATTTGATAGAGACAGCCTAAAGATTGTCTTGTGATCTGTTTATTAGAAGAAGAATTTGCTCTGCAAATTTGAAGTTGTCTTCCTAATCTTGTATCGAAACCTTTATCAGAAGTTGAAGTTTTAACGTTGTTCAATGCTTTCCATTGAGCAACCAATGATCTTGAAACTTTTTCAAAAGTTGAAATTGAAGTTTCTTTTACAGTTGAATTTTTCATTTATAATCTCCGATTAAAAGTGTCCAACGTTGGACGTTTCAGTTTGTGAAAGCATTTTACATAGTCATGTTATAAAACACTTTCACTAAAGTATCAAGTGTTTTTTAACTTGACTTTGTTAAAGATGGCCTAGTTTTGCTATGCTTTCTATAAATTGCCATCATAAGACTTGATGGGATAGAACCTTCATCCTGATCTTCTTGATCTTGGCAAAGACAATCGATCATATTTCCTTTAGAGTCGTAGACTCTTGCTTCCCAGTAAGATCCATCAAGATCATAATCTTCAAAAGAAACTGTGAAAGAATTGTTGTTTGGGAGAAAAAATTGAGTTTGCATTTTTGTATTTCCTTTCTATCTCTAAGTATTTTATATTTTTATTTAAGTTTCACAAAAAACTAACTTAAATAAAAATGTAAAATACTAAAGAGATAAAGAAAGTGTTGTTAAAGTAAGAGGGGGATCTAGTTTGAGCATCGTCACTTATAACTTTCTTAATCTTAGAAAGTTATATGGTATCACTATTTATAATAGTGGCAACTGATTGCATAACAGTTGTCGTAGACAACTAAGTACTTGATTTTACTATATCTTTTTATAAAAGATAATTTGAAACACTGCTTTTCTTATTTTTCCTGCGCCATGACGTTGCATTATGCGCTGAATTGCGCCAAAATGCGTGGGCGTGCAAGGGACATAGGGGGTGCGTTAGATACTATATACACATAAATACACAGATCAGTAAAATCTACTGTTAACCACATTACAGATATAGTGGTTTACACACCATTAGGTTACAGTTTGTAACAAAATGTTACTGGTATATTGATCACTTATTGTTACAATATGTAATATAATAGGTAATAGGGGGTTGACACGGCCTAGAATATGTGTAAAACTATGTATATAACATATTTGGGTAGGGTCACTTAAAGTGATACACGTACAATGCTACACTTTAACTGTACTTACACTTATTAAATATAAATATACTTAACTATTACACGTACAATGTTACACTTTAAATGTACAATAATAATAATAATATATTTACTAGTTATTTAATTATTCTTTATCATGTATATCTTCTATACTAGTGATGCATATAGCAGACACTTTAATTAAATATCTATTATTAACAATACATTATAACGATAAGGAATAAATTTGTATTTTTTGTAAAAAGGTATTGACTTTGCCACGAAAATCAGTAAAACTATATACAGACAATGTTCTCGAAGAATTTTATAGACATGTAATTAATGGGAACATTGAAGAATTGCATATTCCCCACAGTGATGTATTCTACGTAAGAGAAGCTGTACAAGCTCACTATGGTAGACCATTTACTTTAAAGCATGTAGAGGATGCTATGAGGGCCGAAGGATGGTCTGACACCAAATAATAGGAGAGAACTAATGGTAGCAAAAGCACTATTTAAAACTGCAGCTAAAAGAAAAGCTAAAGCTAAAACTAAACCAAAACCAAAGTTTAAAGCTAAAAGAACTTTAAGTAAAGAAGTAGAAGATAAGTTAAAGAAACAAGAAGCTGAAGCTAAAGCGGCTGATATTGCTAAAGCTAAAGGTGAAAAACCAAAAGCAGCAAAACCCGAAACTAAAAAGAAAACAAAAAAACTTATAGATATAACTAAGGAAAAACCAGCTAAAAAAGCTGAACCTTCTAAAAGAAAAAAGACACAAGATGAAACATTTAAACCTGTAGGAAATGTTGAAAGGGTACGTAAAGATCCCCCTAAAGATCCAGCTAAAAGAAAACAAAGTTATAAAGAACAACAAAGAGCAGCTATAGGTAAAGAAAGAGTTATAGGTGGTAAAGCTGGTAGAAAAGGTGGTATGGGTCAAATGACTTCATATACATCTAAATTACGTGCCGATGAAATAGTAGAGGCAGGTAAAAAATTACGATCAGGTAAAATTACTCAAGCAGAGTATGATAAAATTATAGCGGCTATTAAGAAAGCAGATAAAGAAGAACTTCAAAGAGATGTTCTTAAAAAAGCTAGAGCTAAAGATGTAAAGGATTTACCTAACCCATTTAAAGATAAAAAAATACCTGAATTTTATATGGGTGGTTCTGTAGCTAAACCACGTACAGGACATATGGATATGCGTAAAGGTGGTATGTTTAAGAAAGTTAAATAATGAGAAAAACAAAAGCCTATATAAATTATCTATTAGGTACTAGGTTGTTAAAATTAAAAACTAAGGAGATGTTTAATATGAACGACATGACGCAAGAAGAACTTTTGGAAAAGGAAATTGCAGATAAGCAAAAACAATTACATGATCTAAGGTACGGTGAGATTGAAAGTGCTTATGATGACTTTATGCAATCAAAAGATATTGCCCTTGAAAAATATAATTACTGGAAGAAACTAGCGGAAACTAGGGGTGGTAATCCAAATAACATGTTATTCTATTTTAATTCATGGCGTACATAACTAGTAATATTCCATATTTTAAAGCATGGGTAAGAAGAGAGTATACAAAGAATTTAGAAGAATATCAGAACGAGTTTCTACACTGTATGGTGATCGCAGTTACAACGATTCCCAACAGGACTCTAGGGTTCCAAGTGATCTTTACAGGATGCGAGTCAGACGAATTGGAAGGCGAGCAAAACGTTCACGGAGGAGCTATGTGGTCTAGGCTACCTTTGACTGCACTCGTAGCTGATACGCCTTTAGAAGAATGGCCCAAAGAGTTACCCCCATATCTGGCACAACCTTGGGATTGTATGTCTCATAATCATTCTGTGTACAAGTTGGAAAGGGCTAGTCCTGCCCCTTGGATTGCAAAAGTAGACGGAGAGTTTTATCCAGCTAAATATTACTTTACTGTTGACTATACAGATAGTGAAGTAGCAGATGACCCTGCTCAACATAAACAATCTCATGTATTAGAGTTACTAGATGCAGGAGAGTACACAGGTAATATAGTTGCATTACCCAACAATAGAGTGAGAGTAACTCACCCTGCATGGTTTGAAACAGGGCAAGGTGCTCCTGACTTTAAACCTAATCAGAATATCTATAATTCTAAAGAGAATGTAGAATATACACAAGACACAGACAGAGTGTTTAATAACATATATCAGGAGAAATAAAAATGGCTAAGACTACAGGTGATCCAGCATGGCTTAAAGCTCTTAAAAAAGAATCAAAAGACTTAGGTATACCAATACGTGAATTACTTACACGTTCTATGAAACCTAAAGCTAAACCTAAAGCAAAAACTAAAACTAAAACAATGGCAGCTAAAAAAGGTGGCATGATGAAGAAAAAAGGCTATGCCAGAGGTGGTAAGGTAAAGAAAAGGTAATGGATAATTTAAAATTACCAATAGCACTAGCATTAGCTATGGTGCTACAAATATCTGG
>VTLG01013164.1_pt1 | contig 22567 bp, 5 predicted proteins | sample 4694571 | NCBI WGS metagenome assembly VTLG01 (sample SAMN12604809, study PRJNA352737) | marine metagenome | biome: ENVO:00000447; feature: ENVO:00000209|ENVO:00000569|ENVO:01000036; material: ENVO:00002151; isolation source: viral sequences binned using virsorter ...
CCACCAGAATTAGCAATTAATGATGGTGTGGGAGTTGGTGCTACTGGTTTTGTTGCAACAAGAGGAAAATTCCAAGAAATTAGAGTTTTAGAACCTGGATTTGATTATGTTGAGACTCCTACTGTAAATATCAGTGGTGGTAATGGTTTAGGAGCTAAAGCAGAATGTAAATTGGTAACAGTTCCTCATTCTGTTGTTTTCAATGCTGGCTCTGGTTCTGGTGTTATTGCAATTAGCACATATGGTGATGGTAGAAGTGCTATTAGTACAAGTGTAGTTGGATCTGGTGTTACTGGAGAATGGAACGTAGGATTCTTAACTTATCATAAATTCCGTAATTTTGAGAGAGTTAGATATGATACTCAGGGTGGAATAGCATTAGCAGGTTTAGATACTGGTGCAACTTATTATGCAGTTACAAAAAACCCAGGAACTGGTTGGTCTGGTGTTGCTACCGATAAAGGTAGTCCTTGGGTAGAAAATAAAACTATAAGATTGCATAGAAATTTAAATGAAGCAGTTGCTGGTGTTGGAACAATAAATTTCACTGATTTTGGAACAGGAAACCATTTAATACATTCATTAAACGGAAAGGCACAAGTGGGTGCTATTAATCTGTTGGAGACTGGTGATGGATATGAAAATAAGCATAAAACTTGCAATCCAGTTGGTGTTAATACTGCACTTGATAGAATTACAATTTTAAATCATGACTATAAGGATGGTGAAATTGTTATTTACACTAAGGATCCAGATGGAACATCTATTGAAGGTCTTACTAGTGGTAATCAATATTATGTTAATGTAATAGATGATAATACATTTAAATTAGCTGGAGTAGGTATTGGAACAACTGTAAAAGATTTCTATTATAAGACTAAACAGTATGAAAACTTTAGATCGATTGGTGTAGCAACTCATAACTTCAATTATCCATCAATTGAAGTAAAAGTTGAAGGTATTGTTGGTATTGATTCTATTGAAGGAAATACTTTTGAATGTATTCCTCAACCTCTGGTTCGAGGTGAAGTTACATCTATTAATTTAACTGCTGGTGGTGTTGGATACGGTGCTTCAGAAATTTTGAACTTTAATAGACAACCACGAGTTGATCTGTATAGTGGAAAGAGTTGTGAATTGCTTCCAGTTGTTGCAGATGGTAAAATAATTGACGTTGCTATTAATAATAGAGGAGTATCCTATAATACACCTCCTGCAATTTCTGTTGCAGGTGTTGGAACTGGTGCATTATTGGTTCCTGAAATTGTTGGTGGTCAGGTTATATCTGTTAAAATTATTAGAGGTGGAGTTGGATATGGTGCTTCAACAACAGCACTTACCGTAGAAGCAGCTGGTGAATTTGCAAACTTCCTTGTTAATATGACTACATGGCAAGTTAATGAGGTTCAAAAGAATTATAATAACATTGATGGTTCTGATACTTTCATTGATAAACCCACTCAAATTAGTAGAGGGTTACAAATTTCTCATGCATACTGCCCCAGAACACTAAGAAAGATTGTTTATCAAAATGATGCAGAAGGAACTGCAATATATGGTGCTAGGGATCTTACTCTTCTTAATGGTGCAACAGAAGAAAATAAAACAAGACATTCACCCATAATTGGATGGGCATATGATGGATTGCCAATCTATGGCCCTTATGCTTATGAAAAGAGTACTGGTGGTAATATAACTCAAATAAGATCTGGATATTCTATTGATTATAAAACAAATAGACCTCCTTTAAGTGTTTTCCCATCAGAATTCTTCTTGGAAGATTTTACTTGGAATAGTAATACTGATGAAAAATATCTTGATGAAAATAACGGAAGATATGGTATTACACCAGAATTCCCTAATGGAACATATGCTTATTTTTCAACTTTTGATACTGATTTAACTGATGGAAATTTAGCACATGGTGCTGCTGATCCATTCCAAAATTATAAGAGACCTGCATTCCCATATCTAATTGGTGATAATTATTGGGCTCAACCAAATCATTTTAATACATTATCCAGAAGTAATCAAGATTTAATTGATTTAAATGATACTCTTTGGGTTAGAAATACTGAACCTTATGAATTACTTCAAGATAGTAGTTATTATGATTATTTAAAACAATCTTATAAGTATATAACTCAAGAAGGTACTGTTGTATATGCTAGAGAGGGAAATGTAGAAAAGGTTGGTGTTGTTACTGGTGGATCTAATTATGGAACTGGTGATCAACTTGTTTTTGAAGAAAAAGTAGCTGATAATTTCCAAGCAGTAGCAAAAGTTTCTAAAGTTGATGGACCAGGAATTGGAACCATTTCGGTAACAAACACTAAAGTTACTGGAATTGAATTCTATCCAGGTCAGGCACGTAAGACATTTATTGGCATTGCTACTGATCCATTAGATTTCCAAAATCTTGATGATATTTACGTTTCTGGATTAACAACTACTGCAACTACTATTGCTCAAAAAGGTTATACCATTGGAATTAGTTCACAGAAACTACTTGTATCTCAAGCAATTGGAGCAACTGCAATTACTGGTTTTGTTACTTACATGTTTGTTCAAGGAACATTGCCAGAACCTTATCAGGCTCTCAATGGAATAGGAATAAGAGAAAATGATATTTTAAGAATTGGTGCTGGAACCACTGATGTAGCTACTGATGTTGGTTATGGTGAACAAGTTAAAGTTTTAAATGTAGATCCTGCTTCTAGTAGAATAAGAATTTTAAGAGCACAAAATGGCACTGTTGGTGTTGCACATACTATTAAGACTCCTATAGAAGAAAGACCTAGAAAGTTTACAATTAGTTCTGGATTTGATACGTCATTTAATGGTGCAGTAGATCATGAATATTATTTCTATCCTTTAGAGGCTGTTGGTGTTGGAACTACTTCTGGTGTTGGTATTGGAACAACCATTAGTTTTGAAAATCCAGGTGCTGGTGTATCAAGAATCTTTATTCCTGCTAGATCGATTTATTTGCCTGGTCATAAATTAAAAACTGGAGATTCTGTTATTTACAATAGAAATGATGGCGAATCTATATCAATAGCAACTAATAGGTCAAGTGCCAAATTCACTTCACCTTCAGCAGACTTGGCTGAAGGTGTACCTTTATTTGTTGCCAAGATAAGTGATGATTTAATTGGGTTATCGACAGTTAGGATTGGTATAGCTTCTGTTACTCCTACGGATGCTACAAGAACTCCTGATGATGTCTTTGTGGGAGTTGGAGCAACTAATGCAACTCAAGGTTTATTATACTTTATTAATCCAGGAACTGGTAAGCGTCATAGTTTACGGAAAAATTATGCTGATACTGTAAAAGGAACTATTGAAAAGAATTTAGTAACAGTTTCAGCAGCTAGCACACATGGATTAAAACATAATGATCTTGTAGAACTTACTATTGATGCTGGTATTACTACTACAGTTCCAATTAAGTATAATAAAGCAAATAGAAAACTCATTGCTAGAACATTAGACTTTCTTGCAACTGGTATTACAACAACTTCATCATTAACAGGTCAACCAGATTCAATTGAAATTGTTAATCATGAACTAAAAACTGGTCAAAGAGTTATTCATACATCATCTTCTCCTGCCACTGGATTGGTAAATGATGAAGAGTATTTTGTATATGTTGTGACTAAGGATATGATTAAACTTTGTGGTAGTCGCTTTCAAACCAAACAAAAGAGACCAAAGTTTGTAGGTATTACTAATGCATATACTAGTGGAACTGCTAGAAGTGGAGTTTTAAATATTGTTAATCCTGCATTAGAATTTTATAAAAATGGAACTATAACCTTTGATTTATCAGATTCTTCTTTATCATATACAAAAATTACTGATACATTACCTGCATTTGATTTTGAACTTTATACTGATTCTAATTTTATTCATGAATATACATCTAATGAACTAAAGACTACTTTTAATGTTACTAGAAGTGGTACTATAGGTGTTGATGGTGAGGTGGTATTAACATATAATGAAAATACGCCTAAGATTCTCTATTATAATATAGTTGCTACTACTTCAGATGATAATCCAGATGTAAATAAAGAACTTGTTTTGGATAAAGGTATTGCAGGAAATAATTCAATTTCAATTAGAGAAAGTCGTTATGCTGGTAGACATCAGATTCTTGCTAATTCTAAAAATACTTTTACATACAATCTTGATAGATATCCAGAAGAACCTAGTTATGCAAGTTCTACAGATACTCTAATAAAGTATAAAACAACATCCAAGAGTGCTTATGGGCCTATTGCAGATGTTGCTATTGCAGATAAAGGAAGAGGTTATACAAGATTACCTGGTATTTCAACTGTAAGCACATTAACAGGTAATAATGCAATTTTGGAAGCTTCCAGTACTTCAATAGGAAAAATTGAAAAGGCAACTATTGAAAATATTGGTTTTGATTATCCTTCAGATTTTACATTAAGACCTCAATCCAAACTTCCACAAGTTATTAAGATTGATGCACTTTCTGGTCTTAAATCTATTGGTATTACTTCATATGGTAGAGGATATAATCAACCACCAGCATTGGTTGTTCTTGATGGTGTTACTAGAAAGAAAGATGAAGATGTTGATTTGAGATATAATCTTGAAACACCAGATATGCCAGGATATGTTGATATTATTGAAAATACTTATGGTTTATCTAATGTAACTCCATTTGTTGTTCCCGTCGCAAACCCAAATGGAATTAGGATTACTAATCTTGTTTATGATTCTTCAACTGATACTGTAGCAGCAACATTAAAAGTTGCATACAGTCTTACAGAAGAGTTTCCATTAGAAAAAGGTGATTTTGTTTTTGTAGAAAATGTTAGTGTTGGTGTTGGGTCTACTGGTAAAGGATATGATTCTCAATATTATCAATATCGCACTTTTGAAATAACAGAAGAACCTCATCAAAATTTAGGTAACGTTGGTGTTGTAACTTATAGTCTTGGTGGAAATCTTCCATCTGGTGAAATTCCAGGTAATTATAATACTGCTTTATCTTCTGGAATATTAGTTCGAGAAAGAGATTTCCCACAATTTGACCCTGTTCTAGTTGCTAACAAGTTTAATGCAAATGAAACTCTTAGGTCAGAGACGAGTGTTGGCCCTGTTCAAGGTGTTGCATTTGAATATGATCCTGCAAGTAAATGGTTGACTGTAGAAGCAGCAAGTGATTTTGAAGTTGGTAGATTAATTGAATCTTTAGAAACTGGTGCAAAAGGAAATGTTTCTGAAATAGTTCTTACATTTGATACCAATTTCTTACTTAATTACTATTCTGTTGTTGATAATGGATGGGAATATAACACAGGTTTCTTAAGTGATAGTTTACAAGTGGTTCATGATAATGAATATTATCATAATTTCTCATATGCAATTAAATCTAGAGTTTTCTTTGAAAAATGGAAAGATATTGTTAATACATTAACTCATACTTCAGGATTTAGAAAATTTAGTAATCTTCAGGTTGAATCAACTCTTCCAGTTGAAAATAAGAATGCAATGGTTGTTGGTACAGCAGGAACTGTTAGTGGAATTATTAATATTCAAGCTATTGAAAGTTTACATGAAGTTAAGAATTTTGATGTTGTAACAGAGAATTTAAAAGATAGATCTCCTGCTGCTGGTAATTTCTCTGATGAAATTACATTCAAAAATAGGATTCTAATCGACTATGCAGAATCAATTGGAAATAGAGCAATTCCTATTGATAATATTTCACATCTATTCAACAGTAATCCAAGACCAAATCCTTGGTCAGAAGTTGGAAGATATGATATTTCCGAAAACAAAGAAAATAGATTCATTGTATATGTAAAAGATAGTCTATTTACTGGTGAAAGACAAATAATGATGGTTAATTCATTATTTGATCCAGTTAGTGGTCAATCAATGATCAACCAGTATGGTTCTGTTGATACAGTTATGGATCTTGGTCAGATGGATAGTGTCGTTGATGGCACAGAAGCAGTTCTTCAATTCCATCCAACCAAGAGTGAGTATAATAATTACAACGTAGTAACTCTTTCAATGAATTTGGATGAGACTGGTGTTACTACCTCATTAACTGCTCTTGGTAGCACTACTATTGGATCCTCATCTAATCCACAGAGAGCATTGGTTAGTATTGGTGCTTCTAATGTATTAGCAGGAACAGCACATAGTGCTATTAGTGGAGTTCCTGCAGAAGTTAGAATTTTAACAGTAGGAACTGCATCTACTACTGGTGTTGCATTAACATCTGGATCTAGGAATTATGCAAGTGCCGATGCTTCTAAGTATCAATTATTTAATCCAAGATCTGCTAAAATTATTGTTTCTGTTGCTACAAGTGAGGGAACTGTTGAATATAATGAATTAAGTTTAGTTATGCATCAAAATGTTGGTGTTGGATCAACAGTTGCATGGGAAACATATGGTCAATTATCAATTCATAATAGAAGTGATAATTTTAATGCAGAACCATTAGGAACATTTAGACCTTACATTGTTGGTGTTGGAACTACTGCTGCAGTAGAGATTGGATATACACCTAAGGCTGGTATTACCACTGCATGGATTAATTCTATAACAATAGGTATATCTTCAGAATCAGCTACTGGAGTTGGTACAGTATCTCTAAGAAATGCTAATTTATCTGCACAAGCATCTACAATTCCTGGTAGAGCTGCTCCTTATCCTGTTGGTATAGCAAGTTATACGAATGATTTTGATGGAGCATATTGTTTAATTCAAATTAAAGATACTTTGAATGATACTTATGAATTTGCTGAAGTTATGATGATCGATGATGATGATCGAGTATTCATGACGGAATATGGTAATATTTTAACAGGTGCAGGAGCTACAACTGGAATTGGAACAATTAATGCAAAGAGGAATTCTGCAGAATGTAGAACAGAATTAACTTTCGTTCCAAATGCCAATATTCCAGTAGAAGTTAAGACCTTTATGCAATCTGTCAAGATTGTAGAAGATGGTAGTAAACCAAGAGATATAGAACTTAATAGTGGTTCTATTAAGAGTAGATTTGATGTTTATGAAGGAACTTTCTATGCTGAAAAAACAGAATTCCCACTTAAGAATGATGATAATGAAATATTTAAAACTAATTTTGATGGTGCAAGTTCCACTATTGTTGATCTTACAAATAATACAATTACCATTCCAAACCATTACTTTGTAAGTGGAGAAGAAATTGAATATCGTGTTAAACAACCAATTATTGGTTGCACTACAACTGGTATTGGTAGCACTGGAGATGCTATTGGAATTGCAGCAACTCACTTTGCTCACGTTGGAACTTCTGGTATTGGAGCAACTATAACTTATGTTCCATCATCAGTGTATGCTATTAAGATAAGTGATAGTGTAATTAAACTTGCAAGATCTGCAGGAGATGCACTTAAATCAATTGCGGTTCCTTTAGATTTGACATCAGTTGGTGTTGGAACATCGCATAGTTTCGTTAGTAAAAATCAAAATGCTAGAGGATTAATAGCAATTGATAATATAATCCAATCTCCTGTTGTGGGTCTGGGTGTTACAACATCTCTTAATTCAAACTTTACTAAAGGTGAAGTTATAATGACTGTTAGTGGTATAACGTCATTCTATAGTGGAGATGATATTAAAGTTGGTGATGAAATGATGAAAGTGGTATATGTTGGTTATGGTGCTACTGATAAGATGAAAGTTCATCGTAATTGGTTAGGAACTGGTCGCACAGATCATAACAAATATGCAGTCATAGAAAAACTTAGTGGTAATTATAATATTGTAGATAGTACTCTTAATTTCTCAGTAGCTCCTTTTGGTGGAGAACCTCCTGTTGGTAATTCTACATCAAGACCTGGTGAAAGAGATTGGGTTGGTATTACAACATCCTCAAGTTTTAGTGGAAGAATATTTAATCGTTCTGGTATCAAGGGTGGAAGTATTGATGCTTATAATACAAATTATGTTGTTGATAACATTTCTCATCAGTTTAATAGTCAAGATGGTACTGTAGACAGTCCATTTACCTTAAAGGTTGACAAACAAAATGTTACTGGTATTGCTACTCAATTGGGTATAGTGATGATCAATGGTGTTCTACAAGGTGCTGGTGAAATTGATGATTATACTTTAAGTGAAGTTTCTGGTATTTCATCAATAACCTTTACTGGAATGGCAGCTTCTGTTACTTATGATCCAAATAATGCTTCTATTCCTGTTGGTGGTATCATTGTTTCTGTTGGATCAACTGAAGGTAATAGTTATCAACCATTAGTTGGTGCTGGTGCAACAATATCCTTTAACAATGTTGGTGTAATTACTAACATAAGTATCGGTAATACTGGTTCTGGTTATAGAGTATTCCCTGGCCCAATATCTCAAACTGGTGCTGCTATCACAGCTCTTGATAGTGCATATGTTGGTATAGCAACAGAAATTAAAGTTGGTGTTGCATTATCTTCTACAGGAACACCTAGTATTCAATATATTGGAACGGCATCAGTTGTTAATGGTAGTATTGTAAGTATTGCTATTACATATACTGATCCAATTCCAGGTATTGGAACTCAGAACCCAATATCAGTTGGAAATAATTTAGGATATGGTGCTTCAACATTCAATGCAATAATTGATAAACCATTACCATATGAAAATATTCCTCTTTGGTATCATTCATCTTCTCCAGGTGTTGGTGGAACAGGAGCAAGGGCTAATGTTACAGTTGGTGTTGCTGGTAGTATTATTGACTTTGAAATAACAAATACAGGTTCTGGTTATGGTGCTGGTCATGTTCTAACAATACCAAATGATCTTCGTGCTGGTGCTGGATCAACTGTAGGAATTCCTACAGCGAAGACTTGGGATGGAGATGGTCCTCAGAATGAATTTAGATTAACTTTAGAGAGAGTTCATCATGATGAATTCAATATGTGGACTGTTGGTGAATTAGAGAGACTTGATGACTTCTCAGATCTATTTGATGGAGCAAGAACAGCATTCCCACTTACAAAAGCTGGTGAAGCATATGCTATTCAAGGAAGATCAGGTTCAAATATTGTTATAAACCAAACTATCATTCTTACGATTAATGATGTTCTTCAGGTTCCTGGAGAAGGATTTACATTCAATGGTGGTGGAACAATAACATTAACTGAAGCACCTAATGCAGGTGATGTTATGAACATGTTCTTCTATAGAGGAACTGGTGGTGAAGACGTAAAAGATAGAGATATTATAGAAACTGTTAAGATGGGTGATGATTTACAAGTTGGATTTGATCCTTATTATAATACCAGATATTTCTTAGAAGATAATAGAACTGTTTCTGAGGTTAAATCATCTGACCAAGTTGATACTAACGCATATTATGGTGTTGGTTTGGGTGATGATACTACCGAATTAAGACCAGTGAAGTGGTCTAGACAACTTGAAGATAAGTGGATTGATGGTAGAATTGTTCGTAAGGATCGTCCTTTATATGAACCAAATCTATTCCCAACAGCATATTTAATTCAAGCTGTTGGTGTTGGATCAACTACTATTTGGATTGATAATTGTAAACCACAATTCGACCCTGAGAATGAAAACCCAGTTGATAGAGAATTCCAGAAAGATATTCAGATAGTTGATGCAAGTAGTAATTACGAATACCTTGCAGGTGCTGCAGCAACAGCAATTGTTAATGCTGAGAGTAATCTAACATCTGTGGCAATATCAACGGGTGGTAGGGGATATGACACTGCTCCTACGGTCACTATTCAGGCTCCTGTGGATGGTAGACAAGGATATGGAGTAACTCCATCTTCTTCTCTTGCTGGTATTGGTAGCACTGCTATTGCAACTGCAACAGCAGCTATTACTGCTGGTGTTGTTACATCAATTACTCTTGTTAATGCTGGATATGCATATACTCATGGAAGACCTCCTCAAGTATTAATTGCTCCTCCAACATATGTAAGAGAAGAAAATAGCATTGATTTATATCAAGGAGATTATGGTATTCTTAATGGTGTTGGTATATGCTCAAATATTTCTGACGCAAATGGAGCAGCAATTGGTGCAGGAACAGCTTTTGCAGGTGGAACTGGTATAGGAACTGCTGTGGTATTTGATTTCTGGATTCCACCACTTTCTCCATTAAGAAATGAATTAATTACTACTCCAGATGCTATTCAAAAGAGTGGAATTCAAACTGGATATTACTTTATAGTAAGTAATTCTAACCTTGGTAGTGGAGTCACATCTCTGAATATGGATGGTAGTTATGTTGGTGTAGGAACAACTTCACTAGATAATATCTTTGAAGTTTCACATTATGTTGGAATATCTACTATTGGATTTGGTTCTGATGTTGCAACAGATGCTGTAAGGGTCTTTAGTAGAGTATTAGGTTGGAATGGTCTACAAAATCAAGTAGGATATTCTACTCTGGGTCAAGGATTCTATGGTGATGGTTCTTATAAAGAATACTATGGTGATTATAATTGGGGTCGATTACAACTAAAAGATAGACAGAAGGTTCAAGCATATACTATTAATATAAACGATGGTATTACTGGAATTAAAACTGGCCCACAAGTCAAGAGGAAGTTCCCCTTGAAATCTACAAATTATGTTGTCTAAATAATAAAAAAAGTAGTAAATTAGGTTCAATGTCCGCTATTATAACTGATCAAATCAGAATATTGAATGCGAAGAACTTCGTGGCTGGTGTTTCTACTGACACGAATGCTTACTATGCTTTTGTGGGTTTACCTAATCCTACAGGAATTCGCACCGATTGGGATTCAAATCCACCAGCTCCAGTAGACAGTTTTAATGACACCAATAATTATTGGGATGACATGATTGCTGTTAAGAAAATAACTCCAGCTGATGTTAAGCAAATAGTAAAGAAAAATACTTGGAGTTCTGGTACAACATATGATTATTATAGGCATGATTATAGTATTTCTAATGCTCCTCCAAACTCTGGTGGAACAACACTATATACCGCAAATTTCTATGTTGTAAATAGTGATTATCGTGTTTATATTTGCTTACAGAACGGAACTACACCTGAAACTCCTGACGGAAAACCTTCACTTGATGAACCAACATTTACCGATTTAGAACCAAGAATTGCTGGTACTTCTGGAGATGGTTATATTTGGAAATACTTATATACAATTAAACCAGCAGATTTGATTAAATTTGATTCTACTGATTTTATGCCAGTTCCTGCGAATTGGGATACTAGTAATGCAGATAGTTCTATTAGAAATAATGCTGTTGATGGTAGTATTAAAATAGTTGTTGTTAAAAACAGAGGAACTGGTATAGGAACTGCTAACCAAACTTATACAAGAGTTCCAATTAAAGGTGATGGTTTTGATGCAGAATGCACTGTTGTTGTTAATAATGATGCTCAGATTGAAAGTGTAACTATATCAAACGAAGGATATGGATATACTTATGGTAATGTAGATTTAGATGCAGGATCGATACCTACCCCAACTGGCCCACCAGTTCTTGATGTAATTATTACTCCACCAGGTGGTCATGGTAAAGATGTTTATCGTGAATTGGGTGCAACTAATGCATTACTTTTTGCAAGAATTGAAAATGATGTAGAAAACCCAGACTTTATAACAGGAAACCAATTTGCCAGAATAGGTATTATTGAAAATCCTTATGCTTGGGGTTCTACCCAGTTACTTAACTTAGATAAAGCAGCTGCCACTTATGCATTAAGATTAACAGGAACTGGTTATAGTTCTGTGACTTTTACCCCAGATAGTTTAGTTAAACAAACTATTGGAACTGGTCAAACAGCTGTTGGTAGAGTTGTTAGTTATGATCAAACAACAGGTGTTTTGAAATTTTGGCAAGATAGAACCATTGCTGGTTTTACTACCGTTGGTGCAGCACAAAGTGCTACAGCCGCTATATATGGATACAATACAAATAGATTTACTTCAGACCCTGTTGTTGGTGGTAATAGGATAATTGTTGGTGGTAGTTCTAATCTGTCAATTAGCACAACATTTACAGGTCTATCTACATCAATAAATAATAGAACATATTACCTTGGTCAGTCATTCACTAAAGGAGTGGCAAACCCAGAAATTAAAAAATATTCTGGAAGTATGATTTATGTTGACCAACGACCAGCTATTACACGTTCTTCTAATCAAAAAGAAGACATCAAGATCATATTACAGTTCTAAGATACTATGGCCCAGCAAACTAATTTAAACGTATCACCTTATTTTGATGATTTTGATCCAAAACAAGGTTATCATAAAGTTCTCTTTAAACCAGGTTATCCTGTTCAAGCTAGAGAATTAACTGGTCTGCAGTCAATTCTTCAGAATCAGATAGAAAAGTTTGGTCAGCACTTTTTTAAAGAAGGTGCAAGGGTAATTCCAGGAAGTACTGCATATGCTCCAAATTATTATGCTGTTGAATTAAATAATACACATTTAGGAGTTCCAGTCAATTATTATATTGATCAATTGGTAGGTAGAAAGATAATTGGATTAACAACTGGTGTAACTGCAATAATTGATAAGGTTCTTGAAGCAGAATCATCTGAAAGAGGTAATCTTACCATTTATGTTTCATATATGTCTTCTGGTGTTGAAGATAGTGCTATTAAAGTTTTTGATGATGGTGAACTTTTAACTGCTGATAGTGATATTGTTTCAGGAGAACAGAATAATGCTTTTATACCATCTGGAGAATCTTTTGCTTCATGTGTAGCAAATAATGCAACTTCTACTGCTTCATCATTTTCAATTTCAAACGGTGTTTACTTTATAAGAGGTAATTTTGTTAATGTTGATGACGAAACAATTATATTAGATCAATATGACAATAAACCTAGTGCTAGAATTGGTTTAAGAATTGAAGAAGATATTATTAATGCTGATGAAGATCCATCACTTGCTGATAACTCAAAAGGATTTAATAATTATGCTGCTCCAGGTGCAGATCGTCTTAAGATCACAGCTACTTTATATGCTAAACCATTAGATGATTTTAATGATTCTAATTTTGTTGAATTGGCAGTTATTGAAAATGGAAAATTAAAATCTCAAAAAAAGCATACAAGTTATAATTTTATAGCTGATGAATTAGCTCGTAGAACATATGCAGAATCTGGTGATTATACTATCAAACCTTTTGATGTTAGTGTAAAGAATTCTTTAAATGATGGTCTTGGGAATGGTGGTATATACGAAGAGGGAACATATACTGAGGGTGGAGCTTTAGCATCTGAGGATATGGCGGTATATCAAGTTGGACCTGGTAAAGCGTTTGTTAAGGGATATGAAATTGAGACAATTTCTCCAACTTTTTTAAATGCTCCTAAACCAAGAACAACTAAATTATTAGAATCTCAAGGTGTTGCATATAAAACTGGAAAAAGTTTAAGACTTAATAAAGTTAAAGGTCATCCTGTAATTGGAATAGGTAATACTTATATTGTCAGTTTAAGAGATACAATGGGGTCTCAGGTATCTCCATTTAAAATGGCTGGTAAAGAAATTGGTGTTGCTAGGGTTTATGATCATGTATTAGAATCAGGTTCTTATTCAGCATCGAATGGTGATACAAACGAGTGGGATATTTCCATTTATGATGTTCAACTTACTTCGCATATTACTTTAAATGAATCTTCAACTATTAATATTCCAGCTTATGTGAAGGGAAAATATAGTGGTGCTACTGGATATGTAATGAGTGCTGTTAGTAATAGCACTTCAATGGTTGTTTATGAGAAAAAAGGAGAATTTTTAGTTCAAGAACCAATTATATTTGAAACTGCTTCAACAAATGCTGAAGGTAAACCACTTACTTTAACTAGAATTGCAACTGCAGTAACTTCTTATGGAATGGAAGATGTTAAGCAACTTTATAGTGGTCCAGAATTGGGTGATACGGCTGTTGAAGGTATAGGAAGTTTTGCTGCTAATGTTAAACAAGAGCCTTTTTATACTTACGGTTCAGCAAGAATGACTTCTTCAACTGGAAGTGGTGCAGTTTCAATTAGTACTATTACAAGTGAAGATCCCTTATTTCCTGGAAATTTAAAAATAGGTAATATTTTATCATTTGGTGGATTGGGTAATAATGAAATATCTTATGTTGGTGTTACTAGTATTCATACTGGTCATAGTCAGGTTATTGTAACTGGTATTGCTACTGTTACAGGAGTTGTTGAAGGTGCATTATATAAAGGAACTGCTGGAACTAATTTAGATGTTTCTAATCTAAAACTTGTTCAAACTCCACTTGAAACATCACAAGAAACAGCATTATATACATTAATGCCAAAATCCTTTATTTCTGATGTTGATCTTACAGATGCTACTTTAACTATTAGAAAAGAATATAGTGTTAATATTACTATTAATGGTAATACTGGAAGTGGTCAATTATCGAGTCCTATAACTCTTACAGATAATAAAACATTTTTACCGTTTGATGAGGAAAGGTATGCCTTAGTTGGTGCTGATGGTAATACAATAGCACTTACTGACAATATGTTCCAGTTTAGTTCTGGTAATACTGTTTTACAGATTCAAATGTTGGGGGCAGCACAAACTGGTTGCACTTTGATAACAACTCAAACTAAATCAAAACCATCTGCGAAGATTAAGAGAAAAAATAGAGTAAATGCTATTACAGTTACTGCATCAACTTCAGCACAATCAGGAACTGGATCTACATCATTAAATGATGGTTTAGTATATGGTTCTTATCCTTTAGGAACTAGAGTTCAAGATAAATTTATATCTTTGAATCATGGTGATGTTGCTGAAATACATGCTGTATTTGAATCAAATAATGCAGCTATTCCATCAGCACCAACAATGGTGTTGACAGCATTGAATGGTCCTAGTGCAAAAACGGAAGATTTAATTATTGGTGAAATGATTGTTGGTGCTGATAGTGGTGCTAGAGCAATTGTTGCAGAATATAAAACTGATTCTAAAATTTCCTTTATTTTAAAAAATACAACACCATTTACAGAAGGTGAAATAGTTAACTTTAAAGAATCTAGTGTTCAAGGAATAATTAGAACTTTAGATAATACAAGTAGAAATATTTCGGCAAATTATAAATTTACTACTGGTCAAAAACCTACTTTCTATGATTATTCATTTATCACAAGAAAAGATAATGCTAGACCACCAACAAAGAGTTTAAAGATATACTTTATGAATGGATACTATGAATCTACTGATGAAGGAGATATTACTACGAAGAATTCTTATGATAGTTGGGACTATACTAGGGAAATTCCATATCTTGATGGTGAAAGAGTTACTGATATGATTGATATTAGACCAAAAGTGTCTAATTATTCAGTTGTTGAAAGTTCAAGATCTCCATTTGAATTCTTCGGAAGAAGTTTTACTGGAGAAGGAAATTCTGCTGCGAATATTTTAGCATCTGATGAAAGTATTATTACTAATTTTAAACATTATGTTGGTAGAATAGATAGGATTTTCTTAGATAAAACTGGTAGATTCCAAGTTCAATATGGAGATCCATCCGAGAAAAGAGAAGTTCCGATTGCAATCGATGATGCTATTGAAGTTGCAAGTTGTGACTTAAAACCATATTTGTTTAATGTTAAAAATGCAAATCTTAAATTCTTAAAGCATAAAAGATATAGGATGAAAGATATTAAAGATCTTGAAGATAGAATCAAGAATCTTGAATATTATACATCACTATCTTTACTTGAATCAGAAACAGCAAATATGTTTGTTCCAGATTCTGATGGTATGAACCAATATAAATCTGGATTCTTTGTTGATAATTTTACAAGTCTTGAGCCACAAGAAACATCTCTTCCAATTAAAAATAGTGTAGACCCTTCTAATAAAGAAGTAAGACCACAACATTACACTACTTCTATTGATTTGATGGTTGGGCCTGTGGATAATGTTGATGCCACAACTGATGTAGCATTTTCTGAGGCAGAAGGAAGTAATATTAGAAAACAATCTGATATTGTTACTCTCGATTATGAAGAAGTTGAGTGGTTAAGTCAACAATTTGCTACTAGAACTGAGAGTGTTACTCCTTTCTTGGTAAGTTTTTGGCAAGCAACTCTTGAAATTTCTCCAACATCGGATACTTGGGTTGATACTGCAAGAATAGAAGCAAAAATTATTAAGACTGAAGGTAATTTTGCTGGAGTTATGGCACAAGCTCAAGCTGAGTGGGGTGTTGATCCACAAACAGGATTGAGTCCAATTCATTGGAATGCATGGGAAACAAGTTGGACAGGAACAGATTTCCAAGATCGCACAGAATCAAGACAATCGACGTCTAGCGTTCGTGGGCCTGAAAACATTATTAAAGCAGGTTGGATTAATGGTGGTGATGGTCCAAACCATTCTCAATTTACTACAACCAATTATACAACTACTGAAACTGATACTGTTCGTGATACTTGGAAGACAGGAACATCTACTAGAACTGGTGTTAGAAAAATCGTTACTGAGCAATGGGATAATGAGTCTCTAGGTGATAAAGTTGTAAGTAGGGATGTTGTTACAATAATGCGTTCTAGAAATATTAAATTTGATGTTACTAAGTGCAAACCATTAACTCAAATGTATGGTTTCTTTGATGGTGTTAATGTAACCAACTATTGCACTCCAAAATTAATGGAAATTACTATGGAATCTGGAACATTCCAAGTAGGTGAAACTGTTATTGGTACTATGCCTGGAGTTGGTATACAACCAGAAGGAACTGATCAACCATTTATTAAATTTAGAGTAGCACAGGCAAATCATAGAGATGGCCCATATAATGCTCCTACAGATTTCTTTAATAAGAATCCATATATTTCTCAAGTTGGTGCTACAGGTCTTGAAACTTTCTTGGGAACTCCAGGAGTTGTTCAGGTTGCATCTGCAAGTGGAGATACCACTAAGATGCCATCAGTATATTCAGCAACATCGACAATATTAAATGTTGACTGTAAATCTTTAGCAGATCAACCTCAAGGTGATTGGTTTGGATATGCTCATTCTGGAATGACATTAAGAGGTCAAAGTAGTAATGCTCAAGCAAAAATTAGCAATATGAGATTGATTTCAGATCTTGGTGCTAATTTAATAGGAAGTTTCTATATACCAAATCCAAATACAGGAAATCATCCTAAATTTGAAACTGGTGTAAAGAGTTTAACTCTTATTGATAATAATACTAATGATAGAGATAATTCAGATACTTTTGGTGATGCCAATTATAGTGCTACAGGAACTCTTGAAACAGTTCAAGAAAGTATTATTTCTACTAGAAATGCAACACTTCAAACCAAACATCATAATGAAGATAAACCTGCGAGAGAATTTACTGGTTCTGCTGTTATTGATAGTCATTCCAATACAGAAATTACAAGTTCATCTGTTGAAGACGTTTGGTATGATCCTTTAGCACAATCTTTCCAAGTTACTGAGAAAGGTGGAATATTCATTACTAGTTGTGATATCTATTTCAAAACAAAAGATGATATGGATATCCCAATGACATTCCAAATTCGAACAATGCAAGGTGGATTTCCGACGCAAAAGATATTACCGTTTTCAGAAATTGTTGTACCTCCAGATAAGATTAATCTGTCTGCAGATGGATCTGTTCCAACTAATATTAAATTTAAGGCACCAGTTTATTTGGAAGGAGCAGGAACTGAGTATTCTATTGCTTTAGCATCATGGTCAACAAAATATCAGGTGTTTATTTCTAGAATTGGGGAATCTGATATATTAACTGATGAATTTATTTCTCAGCAGCCGTATTTGGGATCATTATTCAAATCCCAAAATGCATCAACATGGGAACCAAGTCAGTGGGAAGATCTTAAGTTTAAAATATATCGTGCTGAGTTTGAATCTCAAGGAACTTTGGAGATTTACAACCCAATTCTTACTGAAGGTAATGGTCAAGTTGCTAAGTTACAACCAAATTCTTTAAATATCAATTCAAGAAAAATTAGAATTGGTATAGGTCAATCATTATGTGATACTGTTCTTACTTTAGGTAATGTAATTAATCAAGAAACATTTAGTGATGGAGACACTACCTATGCTGCTGCATCTAATGCAAGTGGTAACTATATTGGTTTTGCGGGTATTGCAACAGGTTCATTAGGTATTGTTAATGCTGGTTTGGGATATACACCTGCATCTGGAACTTATACATTTACTGGTGTTGGCCTTACAAATATAACCCAAGGTGGTGATTCTATGACTGCATCAGTTACTGTTACTAATGGTTCTGTAACAGCAGCAACAGTAACTAGTTGTAGTAATGGGTATGAAATAGGTGATGTTGTGGGTATATCAACTATTGGAAATGGAGTTGCTGGTAGGAATGCTAGACTTTCTGTTGTTGGTCTTGGTCAAACGAATGAATTAGTTGTTGATAATGTTCAAGGTACTTTTGCGGTTGATGGAAGATTAACATACACACATCCAATTAGTGGTATAACAACTTCATTGAATACGAGAATTGGTGCTGCAGTAACTAATGCAAGAATTAGTCAAGCAAAAACAATTGTGACTGTGAGTGATGGGTTGCATATGTCTTTAGATCATAGAAATCATGGTATGCATCACGAACAAAATAGAGTAACCCTTAGTGATGTTGCATCAGATGTAACAGCAACTAGATTATCTCTACCATATAATACAAATTCAAGTGGATCTATTTCAGTTGAAAGTAGTAGTGATTTTGAAACATTTGAAGGAATTGGTGTTGGTGCAACTAATCCTGGATTATTGCAAATTGGTAATGAAATTATTAAATATACTGGTGCTGGTAGTGGTTCTATTAGTGGTATAACAAGAGGAACTGATAGGAATAATTATCTTAAAGGTGCTCCAGTGTTTAAGTATGAAATTGGTGGTGTATCATTAGCACGTATCAATAAAACTCATAGAATGGATGCAGTTACTGATAGAGATCCAAATCCAATTACTTTTGATTCTTATACCCTCAAAATAGATCAAAGTGGTAATACATCTGGTGCTAATAGTGTATATGCAATTGATAGAAGTTCTGCTACTTCAGCAAGTTTCCCAGTATTGCATTTTAATGAAACCAAATCTACTGGTGGATATAATATACATGCAACTCAGAATATACCATTCCAGATTATTTCTCCTCAAATTCAGAATACAACAGTTCCAGGAACTAATGTAACTGCAGTTATGAGAACAGTTTCAGGATCTAACCTTGGTGATGGTATGGGTCAAGGTACTGATATACCATTCTTAGATCAAGGATATGAAGCAGTTGCTTTGAACAAGAGTAATTATTTAAATTCTAATAGAACAATCGCATCTAGAATTAATGAAACAAATAGTACTACAATTCAAAATTTTGCAGGTGATAGATCGTTTGGTATGACACTTACACTGGCGACAATTGATCCATATATAACCCCTGTAATTGATTTGGAGAGAATGAGTGCTATATTTGTTTCTAATAGAGTTGATAATCCAATTAAGAACTATAAGACTGATGGTAGAGTTAATGATTTATTTGAAGATCCACATGCTTGCCAATATGTCTCTAAAGAAATGGGATTATCAAATTCTGCTAGTTCAATTAAACTTATTTTGAATGGTCATCAAAATAGTTTCACTGATATTAGAGCATTCTATGCAATTAGTAATTCTGCTAATTTTGATCCAATATTTGTTCCATTCCCTGGGTATAAAAACATAGATAATAATGGTAAAGTGATTAGTTTAGCTGAAAGTGATGGAAGATCTGATAAGAAAGTTCCATTTAGTGATCCAAGTGGATTTAAAGCAAATCAGTTACTCTATAAAGAATATACTTTCACAGCAGATTCTTTACCAGTTTTCAAACATTATAGGATTAAGTTTATTCTTACTTCAAATAGTCAAACTTATGTTCCTAGAGTTTCTGATTTAAGAGTTCTTACTTTAGCATAGGAGGAAATTATGAGTTTAGTTAAGGTAAAAGAACATTCTAATCTTATTAAAGATTCTAGAACTGGGCAAATTATTGATACTGATGAAAATGCATATCAACGGTATCTTGCTGGCAAAAAGGCAAGACAAGATGCTAAAGAAAAGCAATTGAATAATGAAGTGGATTTAAAATCTGTAAAAGGTGATCTAGATCAATTAAAAGGTGAAATTACTGAAATCAAAACTTTACTTAATGAATTAGTTTCTAAATGGCATATTTTCTAACATGGCAACTAAAAAGATTACTTTTGATCCTGATTCTGGAGTAGCATTTAGTGCTAATTTAGTTCTTAATACAGGAGCAGACTTTAAAACAATTTTTGAAGTTGTAGATACTTCTAACACTGGTTATAATTTTTCTACAACAAATTCAGTTGGTATTGCCACAACAACTGGTTGGTCTGGATCTTCTCAGATGATAAAAAGTGTATCTGTAGGATCTGGTACTACTGCTGATGCTACTTTTGTTGTTGGTGTTGATACTACTACTGGTTCTACGAAAGGAAATGTCACCGTTTCTTTAGGATCAACTTCAACAAGAACTTTAAAAGAAGGAAAATATGTATATGATGTTTTAGTAAGCTCAGGTGCTACAGTCTATAGAATTGCTGATGGAACTATTTTGGTTAGAGGTGGCATTTCTTCCGCACCCTAAATATCAATAGAGGTAATGTGTAAATGGCTCAACCATCATCCCGAACAGAACTTATTGATTACTGTAAAAGGCAGTTAGGTGCTCCTGTACTTGAAATTAATGTTGCTGAAGAACAAATAGAGGATATTCTTGACGACTCTATTCAGTTTTTTCAAGAAAGACATTTTGATGGTGTTTATCCAACATTTATGAAATATAAGTTGACTGATAATGATGTCTCAAGAGGAAGATCTAGAGGTGGTAATAGTGGTAATATAGGAATAACAACAACTACAGCAGAGGCAACTATTGATGGATCTACTGTAGAATTTAATTGGGAAGAGAATAGTAATTATCTACAAGTTCCACCAGAAATTATTGGTGTGAATAAAATATTTCATTATGATGGATCTAATACTATCACTAACAATATGTTTAGTGTTAAGTATCAGTTATTTTTAAACGATATCTATTATTGGGGTCAGACTGAAATATTAAGTTATGCAATGGTTAAAACTTATCTTGAGGATATTAATTTCTTATTAACTACACAAAAACAAATAAGATTTAATCAAAGACAAGATAGATTATATATTGATGTTGATTGGGGAAATGTTGCTTCTGGTGATTATATTATTATGGATTGTTATAGAATATTAAACCCAAGTGATTATACAAGAGTATGGAATGATTCATTTTTAAAGAGATATACAACTGCTCTTGTTAAAAGACAATGGGGTCAAAATTTAATCAAATTCCAAGGAGTTAAATTGCCTGGTGGTGTAGAATTGAATGGAAGACAAATCTATGATGATGCTCAAAAAGATTTAGAAGTCATCAGAGAACAAATGTCTAATATGTATGAGCTTCCACCATTAGATATGATAGGTTAAGAATATGGCACTTAACCCGTTTTTTCAACAAGGTTCATCTAGCGAACAGAGTCTCGTTCAATCTTTGATTAACGAGCAGTTGAGAATGTACGGTATTGATATTCATTATATGCCTAGAAAATATGTGGATGAAAAAACTATAATGAAGGAAGTGACTTCATCTAGGTTTGATGATGCATATCCAATAGAAGCATATATTGATAATTTTGATGGGTATGGGGATAATCCAACAATGTTGTCTAAGTTTGGTATTACAGCAACTAATGAAGTAACTTTGATTATTTCTAAAGAAAGATATGAAACATATATTTCACCTTTAATGAAGAATGAGGATAATATAAAATTATCTACAAGACCTAAAGAAGGTGATTTAATATATTTTCCTTTAGGAGATCGTATATTTGAAATTAAATATGTAGAGCATGAAAAACCATTCTATCAACTTAGAAATACTTATGTTTATGAATTGCGTTGTGAGCTCTTCCGTTATGAAGATGAAGTTATTGATACGGGTGTTGATGAAATTGATGATACTCTAGAGGCTATTCCAGGTGCCGATGGTGAAGATGTTCTTATTGGTGCTAGTGGAACTCAGAAGTTAACTTTAGTTGGAACTGCTGTTCAAGCAACTGCTGAAACTGGTATTCTTAATGGAGGTATTCAATATATTAGTCTTTCAAATAGAGGAAATAGTTATACATATGCACCAAGAGTAGCAATATCTTCTGCACCAGCTGCTGGTATGACTGGTATTGCATCAGCAAAATTACTTGGTGGAATTACTGTTTGTTCTGGTGCTATTGATGATAAAAAGAAGAGAGTAGTTCAAAGTATTGATATTGTAAATCCAGGTTATGGATATACTAACAATCCTCAAATTGAAGTTTTTGGTGATGGAACAGGAGTTGCTGCTACTTCCAAGATGGAAAATGGTGTAATTGGTATTGTTACTATTACTGCTGGTGGTTCTGGATATACTACAACACCAACTATTA
>VTLG01014894.1_pt1 | contig 22565 bp, 31 predicted proteins | sample 4694571 | NCBI WGS metagenome assembly VTLG01 (sample SAMN12604809, study PRJNA352737) | marine metagenome | biome: ENVO:00000447; feature: ENVO:00000209|ENVO:00000569|ENVO:01000036; material: ENVO:00002151; isolation source: viral sequences binned using virsorter ...
CTTGCTAAATCTTACAGGTTTATTTAAATCTATTGTTAAAGGATGTACGTTAGAAAGTTCTATGGAAGGTGTGGATTGCGAATGAGTAATCCCGCTATTCATATTAGCGTAGAATTCGATTTTACTTTTACTCCCTACCCTAAGTACTTTTCCTGATTCTGATCCATAAAGAAAATAATGACCGGAGCCTACGTTACGAGTTGAGCTTCCTGTAGAAGAAACTCCAAGCCTCAGAAAATTATCATTTTGAGAAGATCTTAATAAAATATCAGCATAAGCGTCCCCAGTCCAGTTTATCTTTGAATCTATGCGAGCATTATAAGGAGCTGTCTGTACAAGGTTTATAGTTTTTGCATTTATACCGCTCCATCTATTATTTGCCTCCCCTAGACTGCCTCCTCCAGAAACCGGATAGAGATGAGTTCCGTCATCCACCATCAAGCCAGAAGTTAATCCATTAGTGACGTGCCATTTAGTATAGTGACCTTCGGCTCCGACTCCAGTAGTAATAGGCGTGGATGTAGAAACAAAATGTATGCCAGATTGATTTGTATCGACAAAATTACCAGTCATGTTTGTATCGACAAAAACTCCTGTCATGTTTGTGTCGATAAAGCCTCCGGTCATGTTCGTATCAACAAACCCACCGGTCATGTTAACATCAACTAATCCGCCTGTGTCCGAAACAAAATTACTAAAGTTTATCTCAACTCCACTTTGATAAAATCTTCCGCTTACATCTAAACCTTTTGTATGATCTTCGGAGCTTTGTATAACAGTATTACCAGCTCCAGAAAGTAATAGCTGAGTGCCTTTAAGAGATATTTTATGGCCTTCATCTATACCCGCATCAGTCGCAGATCTTACTAAAGTTATAGCACTGTCTTGCCCGTCTCCATAAACTACTACGCCAGTTCTAGAAGTTAATCTCAAAAACTTCCCAGCGCCAATAGTAACTACCCCAGTACCATTATGACTGATATAATTTTGCTCGTTAGCAGTATCGTTAAAATAAATAGCTTCTCCTGCGGCCATTGTGACATCGCCGCTTATAATTCCTCCAACTCTTTTGTCTAAAAAGTATCCTGTACCTAAATGAAGATCATCTGAAAATTCTAAAGCATTTCCTGCTGCATTACCGACGACAAAGGAATTAGCAGTTATGGATCCGGGAGTGTCCGTAAGAGCGACGAAAGTAGTAGAAGCGTCTGCCTCGATAGCTGTTGCGATATCTCTAACGGTCGCGCTTCTGCTGACTCCGGAGTTCGCTAATACCATCAGTGCCCCAGTCGGCACCGGAGAAATAGCAGAAAGTTGTGATATCTTTTTATTGGCCATGCCTTATTCCTTCTATATTATACACTTTTTAATACAGCGGTATGTAGTTCTCCACTAGTAGTCCGCTTGTTTCTTCTAACTCAAGTCTAAATCCATCAAAATCTCCAGTTGAACCATCAAGTGGGCTATCAGTTTCTAATAAATGATATTCTTCCAGCTTTCTATCCGACAAAAACCCGCTCATAAACAAACCTTTTGATAAATCGTCAGGATCTATTTCTGTACTAAAACTCGCAGAAAATACTTTATTTTCACCTATGCTAGTATCATATGAAAATTTATCCAGCTTTGCCCCATTGAAAGAATATCTAATTAGTTCATCCGTCCTTGTTTCTAGCGGAACCGATCCGGGATGGACTGGCTCTGCCGTATTTGCCTCTCTGCAAATTCCGGGCATGTCCAAGGTTATTGTAAAATTATAGTCTTGATTTACGTTTACCAAATCTATCAAAGACCCAGAGCTCATTTTTTCAACTATTCCATTTATGTCTATAGTAACCGGGGCTGTAAAATTTACTTTCCTACTAATAGGGAACTTGTATCCTAAACTTTTTTCTGTGTCTCTGGGCACGTCGAATGAGATTACATAAGATTCTAAATGAAGATTATCAAAATCTATTCCCATTCCGGAGAAAGAGTCTACTGTAAAATTTATATCTCCCGGCCGTACCACTGATATAGGATTTCTTTCTATCCTTTTGGGTATTACGCAATGCATATCCGAGAATTGATTACCGTTTTTAGGCTCTATAGTGGGAGACATGAATCCGCTTCCACTAGTCTCGAACATAACATTTTCCCCGACATAAGTTACATCAACCGTGGGTAAAGTCCCGACCGCAGCCTCGGTAGAATAAGAAGTCATGTAACAACGCCCGAAAGAAATAACGTTATATCCAGTTGCATTTTGATCTGTAACTTCTTGTGGGTCTCTACTTGTTAAATTCTCCAACCTCTCTCCGGTAAAAATATCTTCGAAGTCTCCCCTTACGGCTAAATAAAAATTCTTTTTGTCTCTGTAAGTCCTAGCCGGAAAAAACGGGTCATAAGTTCCTTCTTCATAATAAAAGTCTTGATGCTCTTCTTCGTCAACAAAGCCAGAGAGCAGAGTGTGCCCAGTGTTATTTGCAAAGAATGGAGAGCCATCAAACGGTTCTTCAAATTGCGGATAGTTTACATAAAGACCTAGCTTCGATTCGTTAGACAAATCAGACACTAAATACCTAAATGAAAAGTTAACCTCTGGAGGATTTATAATCGGCCGCCCCAATACAGATCTAGTATTTAACTGATTAATCTGAGTATGAGGTATGCTAATATCGTAAGACAAAGATTGAACTCTGTCTATCTGCTTAATAAGATTATGGGTGATTAATGGATTAGAATAATCGTCATGAGGAGCTCCTCCGAAATAACTTAAAAAGTTATGTCCGGATGGCCCTACGAAAAGTCCCTCTACATTGTATAGAACTCTTGACATTATTCTCCATCATACTTACTGCAGTAAAGTATACCAGCTAGAAAATCATCCACTTGATGCTCGTAGGCTATGGATTGTATTTCTTTGACCCTGTCATCATTCCTGTCAACAGGTTCGGCAGCGTATCTCCCAGCTTTAGCTAGCCAATTTTCAGGCTCCTCATTATGTATAACTATATTCGATATTTGCTGCGCTACTTCTTTTTGAGTTTTGTTCAAGCGTTTACGACTATGAAGTTGTCTCAACGCAGCTTCGACTTCAAGGTTAAGCTTATCAGCAAGATTTAAATTGTCTTGAATTTTAGACAAACTAAATCTTGTTTGTTTTTCAGCTTTTAGTCCGATAGGGTTTTTAGTATCAGTCTCTTTGGGTCTACCCGTGCCTTCCGGCCTGCCCTTTTGCTGTGGTACTGGTTTAGCTTTTTGGGTAGGAATTTCCTTCGGAGGTTTATTACCTAAAACTGGCTCATACAATCCACTATCTTTATATACTTTAAATTTCTCTTGAGATTCGACAGATTCTTCGAAAGTTGGCATGCGACCGGACTCAATAGCTTGAATACCTTCTTCTGGAGTTAGCACTCCGAGTTCTATCAATCTGCTATAGACTCTAGCGTATACAGAATTATCTCTTAGATCTAAATCTTCAAAATGAGGTGTTGGATAGTTTTTAAAGCCCATCTCTTTCGAGAGTCTTTTAATTTCCGGCATTAAGAAATCATTAATAAATACTTTCCTACCTTCATTCAACCTCTCCATAAATACTTGAACCTTAATACTTGAATTAGCGAACTTCTCATCGCTTAATAAAATATTATTCAGACCCATTTGAATATCATGATTTACAACTTCATATTTCTTTGGGTCTAGTATTCCTGCGATATCAGGAATTACGAACTTAGCTTGAGTTGTATAATCTGATATTAGAACTCTGCCAACAGATTCATTCTCAAAAAGTTTCTGCATGGCCAACAAGTTCTTTTGGTTGACTCCGCCTTTTTCTGGCTCTGCGCCCATAGTGACTAATAAAATAGACTGGTTAGTCGTGCGGGTCAAAGCCATGTCCATCTTTTTCATCTCTTGCTTCCAGTTAATATCTTCTAGTACTGGATACCCCATTGGGACTGAAAATGGCTCGTAGTCCTGCTTCTTGTAAAAGACTGCGGTTATTTTATCTAAAGGAAGAGGTATAGTGACTGCGTTATACCCCGGTTTTTTATTTCCCTCGCCTTTAATTTTTTTAATAGTCTCCGGATCAAAACTTTCTAGAACTTGCCTATCTTCTTCGGTTCTGGGGCTTCTTAATCTTTCTAGTTCATAGTCAGTTAATACTTTTCTAAACTCTCCAGTTGCGAAAGTAATATTTCCTGAAATTTGTATGTCCGCAGGATTGAGTATGATATATCTTGCTGGTAATTTGAAAGATGCGTTGGAATTTAATCCGAAAGTTTGCGTCATTTTAGTAACGTCAGCTTTAGAAACGTTAGCGTCAAACCTATGGATAAAGACATTTCCAGATCTATAATACTCTCTAAAGAATCTACTTTGGAGACTATTCATATTTATTTTCTTGCACAGAGCATCGAAAAAGTCTCTGGCCTTTTTGCTTCCTCCAGTAAGATAAATCTCGCTCATAGAGAACTCTGTCATGAGGTCGATAGTATTTCTAAAAACTGAAAAATTGTAGTAGGCTTTCTGACATAGGACTATTGTGTCTCTAATATCTAGGCTTGAGTTGTTAGTAACGCCTTGGGAATATCGAAACGGAATTATGCCATCGTCTATATTCCTATAGCGATCTGTCCGCTCGATAGAGCCAGCTTTATTACGCCGAGATCTGGTAGACGCAACTGTCTCCATAACTTCCCCTCCCGCCATTAGCGGCTCATTAAGAGAGTTTTCGTTGTTAGCTTTTCTTTTAGCGGCCATTTTAACTTTAAATTACACTTAATCGATCATCCTTGGAACAAAAGTCGCATTAACTTCTTCAACTTTTACGTTCTTCATATCATTATATGCTTTTACCGCCCAATTACCTAACATTAATGTTGTATAATTATCTTTTCTGGCCCTGTTGGCAGAAGTGCTTCTGCGGAGATGTTGAGGAAGATCAAAACTTTGCGTACCTTTGGCTGTAGTTTTAACCTCCACAAGGGCGCATTGTTTCTTTGTTTGATATATTAAGTCATCCTGAGTCTCAATCATTTCTCCTATATCGTTAAAGTGAGTTAGCTTAAGGGGTATCTTGGTTGAAGATACTTTAGAGAAGAAGCTGCCTGAAGCTGCGGTTCTAGAAGCAAAAAATATTCTTTTGTGATCTATGCAAGATTGTAAATATTCATTAGCGTTTCTCAAAAAATCAGAGCTAAAAACCTGCTTAAAACAAACTACATGATCTTTGGGACTATAAGTCCTTTTGACTCTTTTTAGTTCTTTGTCATACTCTATGCCCTGTTTCTCTGTATTAAAATCGAAAAACTTAATTTCAAGATTAGACTCCCTAAAAACCTCTGACTCATTTGCGCTATCAATAAATTGATACCCAGCATTATCTATAATTATCAGCTTAATGTTAAAGTTTTTATATAAATAAAATAAATACTTGATATGGTCTTTTAAATCTCCACCAGCTACTGCATAAGAATGAACTAAAGTATAAGACCCTTCGTCTAACTCTAAAAGCGACATCGCGAAATAATCAGAGCTAGGGCTGTTACTAAAGCTGGGGTCTATCCCAAGTATATACTCTTTTTCTGGATTACCTGTAACTAAGCTATGCGGTGCTTCTCCGTCGGGGACTGTGCATTCGTGCATTTTCTTCGCGCTAAAATAACTATCGCTTCCATCTGTAAATTGAGCGCAGTACTCCCGTTGGAAAGATGAATTAGACGTACCTCCCGACTGGGCTTCTTCGATAATGGTCTTGTCAATCATATCTGGAGGCACAGAGTCAAACCCCATTTGAGATATGAAGTATTTAGAATCTAAAATATCATCAGAGTAAATATTACCCATCCATTCTTTATAAGTCTTATACAAGTTCTCGAAACTATAACTAGCAGAAGATAACGCGATCATTTTAGACTTATTTTCAAATACCATTCTATCCTTTTCTTCCATCTTACCGCTTTTAATCAGAGAGTCTTCTATCTCTCTAACTCTAATTCTTTCAGCCATGTCTTGCGGCGCAACCAAGAATGGCATAAGAACCGTTTTAATAGTTTCTTCTGGTAACAGCAGATACTCGTCGAGCACAAGAATGTTAGCACGAAAACCACGAATCTTTTCACCGCTTAGAGGTATCGCTGTGATGCTTCCACCGTTTATTCTCCACTCAAATTGATCGTTACGTTTAGACTTAGCTCCGAAAGCTTGAGCCAACAACTCAGCCCCTTTACTTTCAACTATTTTTTCTAAGTTTTGGAATATGAATCTAGCAGTACGAAACGTTGGGCCAGCTATGAGAATTTTAGTGTTAGGCTCGAATATACATTGAAGGAAACAATAAATAGATGCGATGAAAGTCTTACCGCATCCGCGTCCCCAGACACACATATTAAAGTTTCTGTTAAAAAAACCTTTAAGAGTAACTTCTTGAAAAGGAGCTAACTTTATCCCTGAGATAAGCTCTACTGTAAACCCTAAATTAGCCCGAAGAAACTTAGCTAAAGATATCTTCGCAGCTTTAGACTCTAACTCTCCTTTTAACTCTAATAACTCTAAGTTAGTGTCTTTGACATTTTGTTGATATTTTTCTGGAGCGTACCACATGTTAATCTAAATATGCAATAAGGATAATAAGCAGGATGATTAATAAAGCCTGCTCGTAGGTTAATACTATATGACCTCTCATAACAATTTCAAATCGTAAGCATACTGCAAATCAATTTCCTTATACTTACAGTCGCTAAAAAATATTCTTTTCATGACTCTGACTGATTCTATCCTATCTTTCACGAACAAGAATTGCACGTTCGGGTACTCTTGGATAATTGTACGAATATTATGAAATATGTGTTGAGGGTTTGTTCTTACGTTTTTCTTGTAAGTTCTTTTTAACTTATGGAACATCAAGCTTGCGTTGTAGTCATTTTCTACGAGAACAATTAAATTCGCATCTTCGGATTCAGCCCTTTCTATTTCATTACAAAATCTTTCATAACCGCCGCTCAGAGTACCTATTAAGTCTTGTATTGATTTTCTTTCTATATAACAGTTACATGTTAGGTCTTTATCGCTTAAAGCATAGTCGCCGTATTTCAGCCCCTTGACTTCTGTATGTATCCCTATAATATCTAGAGGTTGCTGCTCTCTAGTGTCTATATAAATTTTTTCATGTTTATATTTGTCAGGATTATAAGCAAGCGGCTCTGTTATGGTTTTGTATTTAGTAGCTAAACCGACTTCTTCGCATATTTCGTTATAGTCTCCAAATACTTTTTGGTAATAAGCTACAGATGGGCTCATCAGAGATCTGAGCTCGACTTGACAAGGGGCAAACTCCAAATCTTTTTTCTCTTTCCTGCCGATGAGAAAGTTTTTAAAATACTCTTTCGCTACTGGCGGCTCCACATGAGACATCCATTTTTTTAAGTTATTCTTATTGTTAAAGTCGGTCGCAAAATAACTTTCTTTATTAACAAAATTTATTAGCTCATTATCATACTTATCCCTTCTTGGAAAATGTTTATAATAATAATCTTTTATCTTTAACTTGTGGCTTTTTAAATGAGCATGCAAGCTCCTGTCTGATGGAAAAGTTTTGCCGCATTCTTTACACTCAACCATTAAGAACCTCCTCTTCTGTCAACCCCATAATCCTACATTTAATCTCGTCCATAGTAGAAAGTCTTTCAACTTCTTCTTCCAGAGCTTTCTTTCTGATTTCGGCAAGCTTAATCATTTTATGACGAGATTCTTCATCTTTCCACATCTCTACTAGATTTAAAATAGAAGCGTTTTCTTTGATTTGCTTGCTAAGCCTCTGGCTCCTTTTCTCTTTTAGTTCGTTAAGAAGTTTCGTTTGCCTATTAACGCATTGGTTATATTCTGTTTGCGCTGTGTTAATAGACTCTACTAAACTCATCGCCATTCTCTTGCCTTCAGTTTCTTCGGCCGCTTGGTCTAGAAGCTCTTGAAGTCTTTCTACCCTAACTTGAATATTTGAAGCTATCACTACCTCTGCAGACAGAACAATATACTGATCAACTTCCTCCTGTGTCAAGTCTGGTTTATCGTGAGTATATCGAACAAAGCTACTCTCGAAAAGCTCTCTGTTGTCTTGAGATGCATAGTTTGATATTTGATGTAGAAATCTATAAGTATGCATATACGCTATAAGCTTTGCGATATTTTTTTTGTCAGAAGCTTTGATATTATTTTTATCAATACCTTCATGAACATATTTGTTTATTCTTGATATAGCTTTCGTTTCACTTTTTGGAGGTAGGTAATCACTAGGAGAAACTTCTTTAACTACTTCAGATAAAACAACTTTGTCATCTATTGATTTTACAAATGCGCTACACGCTCTAAATCTCATCTCAGAAGGATTTACCTTTTCTCCATATAAAGTTTCACACATATCGGTGATCTTCATGGTCGAGCAGTTGTTGTATAGAAAATCTCTTTCTTCTTGATTTAATTCATAAGCTTCTTTCCTGTCTGAAGTAGCGACAGTCTTTTTGCCTCTGGAAGCTAAATAACTTTTTATAGCCTTGCCGTAAACGCTTCTCCCATCTCTGTACTTTTCATCTATATTTGGAAATATTAAAGCTACCAATTCTTTAATAGCCGTAACCCCTTTATCGTCATAAAAATCATCAATTTGACCTTCTTGTTCTTTAGTGAGGATGATCTCTTCTTTCTTCTTCATATGTTTATATTGTCGGAAACAATTTCTTTAGCTTTCTCTATAATAGATTTTTTAATATTTTTAATCTGTTTATAGCCGGGGCTCCTATTCTTTTCTGAAGTTTTATATCCTAATATTTTGGCAACTTCTTGCTCTGTTTTATTTTTCAAGTAAAGATTTTCGTAAACAATCCACTCGTTTACTTTTAATTTTTTCTTAAGTTGCTTATTAAGTCTTTTTAAAATTGTGTCAAAATCAAATTCTTGTAGCTCCATATTTTCTGTTTCATGCTCTACGGATTCCAATGGGCTAGGGAGCTTTGTTAAATAAGCGGCTTTTTTAGTTTTCTCCCACTGAGCAAATAATGGACAAGAAGAATTTTGAGTACCGTAGATATAGCATAAAGATTCTGATTCGGCCGCTGCGCACTTCAAACAAGGTCTGCAATAATTACCGTAGTTGTTTCTTATTAGGTTTTTAATCTGATTTGAAATCAGAGTATTTATCCAAGGGGCTAACGACTTAGACTGATCATAAAGATGCCACTTTTTAAAAATATGAACTCTAATTATTTGAGATACGTCATCGAAATCCATCCAAGACAAAGCAGTTAAGTTCCATCTGCCTCTTCTCTTATTTATTTCGACGTCTATCTGCTCAATACAGTCCTCAAATTTTAATTTTTTCTTTCTTGGCATCCTAGGACTTCTTTATGCTTCCAGCATCGTTTAAGAAGTCCTGTTCTATATTTCTTTTTGTATAGCTAGAATCTCTCTCCCTAGATTCTTCAAAATCTTGTTCGTTTGAGCTGCCTACTATATCTCCAAGTCTATGCACATTAGAAGCGTAAGTTTTTAGATCAAATTGAAGCGAATCGATCTCTATTTCAAAATCTTCTTCTTCTGTCGAAGCCACGGCTGGCTCATTTCTAGTAACTTTTTTTTGCGAAGAAGCAGAAGAATTAAGATAAGGCGTTCCACACTCTCCGCAAAATTTAGGCTTCTGCATAGAATATGAAGTTCCTGCTCCACAATTACTACAATATATCTTCATGAGATTATTTACACTATATATTTTATAAGTTTTTTGCAAATATACAAAAAAAAGTGTAAGCTTTAGTATGGAAAATATAAAGTTTTCCAACTGTGAAGGTGTGGAATATGAAATTAAATGGAGAAAACCTCATCGTAGCTACAATGCTGATGGCCTCTGTTGCAATCCACAGGTAAAAGATCCAAAGATACTAATAGATCCAACTCTTAGAGAAAACAGGACTCTTAGTGTTTTGATAGAAGAAGTTACCCACGCCTTCTTTTGGGACATTCCGGAAAAAGACGTAAGGAAGTTCGCTCCTAGATTAGCTAAGATTATTAAAAAAGCAGGTTGGGCTAAAGAGGGATCTGATTGACTTTTGTTACTATAAACTTCGTAAGTTCGGATCTGACAATATCACTTTCGTCGAATTCGAAAGTATGAATACCCATAGATCTACTCTCATCGTCATCAAAAGCATCATAAAGCCTCTCAAAACCCCCTCTGTTGCCGTTTTTTAAATCAGTCTGCATTGGATCAGCCATGATAAAACAACGTGAGTATTTGCCTATTCTCGTAAGAACCGTGACTATCTCTCTAAAAGAGCTATTTTGGGCTTCGTCAAGAAGTATAGCTTTTCCATTCCAACTCATTCCTCTTGCAAAATTAACTGGATGAATAGAAACTCTTTTCTCTTTTTGAAGTTTTTTAACGGTTTCCTCATTCAACAATTCGTCCAACTTATCCATAAATGGCAGGTTATAGTAATGAAGCTTCTCATCTGCATCTCCGGGAAGAAAACCTAAGCGAGAATCTGAGCTTTCTACAGCAGAACGCATGTAAATAACATCTGATACTTTAGAGCTATTTAATAATTGAAGTGCAGAATAAACCGCGGTTAAAGTCTTAGAGCTTCCGGCTGGACCCTTACATAATATTAACCTAGTGTTTTTATCAAGAGATAATTCTATAAATCGTTTTTGTTTTTCTGTCCAAGGTAATTCGTCTATATAAAAATTGTCTTTTGGCTTAATAGGTTCTCTTTGATGAATTTTCACCTTACCGTCCGTCACTTCAAGAGACTCGAAGTCTCCTGCCCGTTTAACTTTTGACATCAATTATATTTTACACTTGTTTTCGTGTAATTACTATAAAAGTTATGAACGGGACTACTAACATTCAACCTTCGGATGTCGTTAACGTTATAGGAGAAGGGATTTCTAAAGAGCAAGCAGAAACATTCGCTCAGCAAATGGTGGGTGATTACGGCTGGCTACTTCTTGTTGCGATAATAACAATTATGGCAAAAGACATGATTATGAATTTTGTTCAAGGTGTTCTCGTGTTTATGGGAAATGACTTTAATAACGATGATATTATTTATATTTCTGGACGACAAGCGCGTATAGTTCGCGTCGGAATTCGTAATACGGTTTTTTACATGACAGATCGCAGGAGTAAGATGCTCGTGCCCAACGAACAGTTAAAACAGCTTACAATTGAAAAGACTCTTCCTAAGAATGGCGGAGAGCCATATTTGCCTAAAGCTGGCGACCCGGGATTTGTAGGTTGGGAAGAAGTGCCTCTGGAGCGACAACCAATGCAAGTAGAAGTCGTTGAGAAAGAAAATAACAAAAGAACTACAAGGAAATAATTTAAATGAGTCAAGGAACTAATCCAACTTATAACGGCGAGGGGAAAACTACTCTTCTCAATATGATTCACTCGGCGCCAGATAAAGCCGAGCTGACAGGATATAAACCTTACATCACGGGAGTCTTGACTTCTGGAGATGCTGTCGACGACGCTTTTCTTAGAAATCATTTAGGCAGAGTTTATTACAGCTCGTTGCATTATGCTGGGTTAGATAGTTTAATTGGTGATTCTGTTGATGGCTCATTTAGACCTATAACTTTAACTGGGCTTTACGAGGGAACTCCTTCGGCAGGCAGCTCCGCTCATGCCTTAATTTCACTCCTGCTTCATTTTGATGGTTCAGACGGAGCGACTACAACTACTGATGACGGTCCAGACGAGCGCACTGTAACTTTAGCCGGAAATGCTCAACTAGATACAGCGCAGAAGAAATTTGGCACCGCCAGCTTACTACTTGATGGTAATGGCGATCTTGCTTCAGCTGCGGATGATGGAGACTTTGATTTTGGAAGCGGAGACTTTACTGTCGAAGGATTCTTTAGGATTTCAAGCCTAGGGAACAATGTATTTTTCAGTCATTGGGAAAACGGCGATGCTACCGGGCAGTCCTTTTATTTAGTTCATTTTAATGGCAGCAATACTTTAAGGTTCGCTTATAGATTAACAACAGGTATTGTTGAGTCGAGTTATACTTGGGAACCTTCTGCAGATACTTTTTACCATATAGCTGTTGTAAGATATGGCACGACTCTAAAAGTTTATATTGATGGAGTAGCTGTGATAAGCGATTCTGTATCCACGACTTCTCTTATAGCTTCTGAGGATCCATTCAGGATAGGTGCGTTTAACGATGCCACTACGGCAAGTCCAACTTTAGAGTGGGAGTTTGCTGGCCATGTTGATGAGGTTAGAGTCACTAAAGGCCAAGCTCGTTATATAGCTAACTTTGTTCCGACTACTTCAGCTTTTGAAGCTACTGATGCAACTGCCCAAACACAAGATCCATATTTTAATTCTGTCGTTCTACAATTAAGCTTTGATGGCGCCGATGAGGCAACCACCTCGACAGATGACAGTAATATAGAAAATACGGTAAATTTTGTAAACGGTGCCGAATTGGATACTGCCTATCAAAAATTTGGTACCGCTAGCGCGAAGTTTGACGGAACGAACGATACTGTCAGTATTCCTTACATGGAGGAAACTGAATTTGGTAACATAGATTTTACAATAGAAGGTTGGTTCAGGTCGCAGGCTGCTGGCAATCAGATACTTTGCTCTCAAGGTAACGGGTCTAATGGCTTCTGGATACTAATAAACCCCGGATCGAATATTTTAAGTTTTAGGCCTTACGGGGCTGTGGCTTACGACAGTCAGATGACCAGCCAAACTATAAATCAGGATCAATGGCACCATTTCGCAGTATCTAAATCTGGTACGACCTCTTATCTTTGGATAGACGGAGCGGGAGGGACTACGGCGACACACAACGGAGGCCTTACAAACGACGCAAACACCGCTTTCACTATAGGCGGCTATTACGCCAACAGCGATTGGTTTAACGGGCATATAGATGAATTTAGATTTACTACCGGTGTTGCTAGATATACGGAAGCTTTTGCTGCGCCTACTGCAGCTTTCCTTGGGAGTTAATTTGACTTAGACCATTCTTTAGGAATAGTATAGTCAGGGGTATTTTCTTTTATAAGAGCCTCACGCCATTCTGCTTTGGAGTACTCGGAAAGTAGAATATGATTACCTGTATTTGTATCTTCCGATGGAGTCCACCTTTTCGCTAGTTGATACATTTGAGCTTCCTCATAACCGAGCATATGTGTTAAGCTGGCGAACTTTTTCAATAGAGTTTTTTTAGGGGGTGGGTTTATACCTCTTTCTATTTTGCGCCACATAGTTTTTCCCACTCCTATTATTTTAGTAAACTTGTCAAGATTTTTAAAATACTTGAGTCTATACTCTTTTACGTATTGGTTGAACTTCATTTTTTTCTATTCTTCCACCTCTCCTTGCAAGCAGAAATTTCTGGCCCCCAGCTTTTCCTATCAAAATCTAAATTTTCTCTTTTCGCGGCTATAAACCAAGCCGCCTTTCCTCCATCAGGAGTATCCCAAACACCGGGGTACTCGTTTTTAGTATAGCCTCTTTTTAGAAGTTCTTCACTTACTTGGCCTCTTGTCATTAATTTTGATTCGTTCATGTTGTCTAGTTGCGTAAATGTGATGAAGCTCATCATAAGCTTCGCTATAATTCCATCGGGGACATTTAAAAGACATCGTTCTATGCTTGGGATAGTCTTCCTGCCAAACCCAAGTACCGCTACAGCCAGTAGAAAGAAGAAGAAGTAGGAAGCATAAAATTAATCCGCCGATGGGAATACGCAAAGTCCACCTTTCTAAAAATTCTATTTCTTTGTCAAGATCCATATTTAGAGTAGCCATTTTACTATATAGTATATCGAAAACGCCATCGACGTAGCTATAATTACTTTTGTAATGTCCGTCAATAATTTCATCGTTATCCAAAATCCCCAATAGCTTCTACTGGACAACCGTCCATAGCTTCTTGACAGAGCTCTTCCTCTTCGTCATTCTCTGGCTGTTTAAAAACAAAAGAGTATCCTTCGTCTTCATTTCTGCCAAAACAAGTTGGGGCGACCTCTCTGCAAAGATCACAATCTATGCATTGTTCGTCAACGAAGTAGCGGCCAGCTACATTATCTTTATATTTATCTTCTAGTTCAGCCATGATTTTATTCTTTGTTAAACTCCGCTTTCTTTGTGCCCCTCCAGTCTGGAAACTCAGTTCTGCCAAAATTAGGGCCGTAGGCAGTCCACATATGAACCGTCGAGCCATGTTTTACTATAACCGGACCCCAGTCGTCAAACTTTAATCCCGGGATATCCATTTGATTAACATATTGGTGAACTCCGTTAGATATTAGTATGTGATCATTATCTCCAGCATCCATGCATCGTTGAGCCATATTTATCCCTGAGCCACTGACATTTGGATTATCATTGATATCTTTGACAGGGACAACTGGGCCAGAGTATACTCCGTTACGTAATCCTATCTGCGGGTGCTTATAGGTCTTTTTCCCGACATCCACCGCACACTTGAATGCAGCATGGATAGAATTAAAGAATACGAGCGCCATACCGTCCCCTGTAGGCAATATTATTAACTTACCCTGCCTGTTTGCCTGTTGGAACCCTTCAGTGCCTTTAACGTAAGATATGAGCTCATCTGTGACTCTTTTCTGTTCGGCTGTACTCTTATTTGAATACCCTACAATATCCATGAAATATGTATGGGCCTCGCAGGGGCTATCATAAACTAAAGATTCTCCTTTAAGCTGAAAAGGGTCTTCCCCCCACTTCCACTTGATAACTCGTTGTCTTTTCTTCTTTTCTTCCTCTTCTTGTATTTTTTTTCTAACTTCGGCGGCCTGATCCTCTTTTTGTTTCATTTGCGCGGCTGCCGCCTCTAGCCTCTTTATTTTATCAGATTTAGACTCGAATAGTTTACCCAGTAATCCTTCTGGTTGCTTAGGAGCGTCTTCATATTCATAACCTTTAAATTCTGGCTCGCTATTCCCACCGACTTGGACTTGGTCTGTAGATTTCTTATATTTTTTTTGTCCTCTGGAGCCATGCTTCGCCGCGCCTTTTGAAACTAGATATTTCAATATTTCTTCGTTTTCATTATCATTAGCTATTTCCCAAGGGTTAAGTTGGTCTAGCTCCGGTTCAAATGTTGAACCGTTTACATTAGCTTTATTATCGACAAGTAATTTGACTATATCTAGATTGCCTACTTCTACTGCGTAATGTATAGCCATCCAACCTCTTATGTCTCTAGCGTTTATTTTTACGCCGTCGTCTTCCAACAAACATTCTATTTCATCAATATCTTGCATTTGAACCGCTTGGTGCAAGTTTAAATCTTCTGTAAAAAACTTTCCGCCTTTAGCTATTAGGTTATTTAGTATCTTAGTTCGATGTGGCCCTTCTGCAACATCCATAGGATATACTATAGGAGTTTTGTTTTCTTTGTCTTCTTCTAAAGCCAGATTCCAATCATTCTGTTTTTTGCCTTCGGGCGGGTTGCTTTTTATATTTGGGCTAATTCCAGCGTCTAGTATGACTTGTACTATTTTCGCCTTGCTATAATGAGAGGCGTAGTGAAGCGGGCTCCAACCTTTCTCTTCATCTAGGACAAAGAGCAGTTTTTTATTCGCTAGAGCTTTTTTTATACCTTTTAAGTTCCCAGCGCACGCAAAAGTATGTAGTTCTCCCATATTATTAATTACACATTACCAAAACCAAACCATATAGATATCCTCACAATCTTCTGGTATAATATCGTAATTCTTACGTTTCATACTATTATTTACACATTGCTAGACTTAGCAAACCTCCGTTGCCTAAATAAGTGTAATATATACTGTATGAAAAAATACGCTTTAATGGCCGCAATAGCTTTGACTGTCGCCTGCAAAGACAAAGAAGCTACCCCAGAAACTCCGGTAACTACTAACGTAGTAGAAAAGTCTTTCGGGCAGGAGCTTAAAGAAAAAGTCGTAAAGCAGGCAGTGGACACCGCCGTAGATGAAGTGGTGGATAAGGCAGCAGAAAAAGCCAAAGATAAGGCTAAAGATAAAATACTGGAATCCTTGATTCCGTAACTATAAGTTTAAATACATCTAAGCCCCGTCAAAACGGCGGGGCTTTTTAGTGTAATTATTGAAAAATGGCGTATAACGACGGATATAAAGGTCACAAAGACAGCATTAAAGCTTGGGTAATATTTACAATGAATAGCACTACGATAAAAGCCTCTTACAACGTTTCTAGTATAACAGATGCCGCTACAGGTAATTGCCAAATTAATTATGCCACAGCCCTAGCCAGTGCTAACTATGCTTGTTTTGGCGATTGCGATCCACGATCAGGGAGCGCTATAAATTATTCACACGGAGCTGTGGCCAGCAGCGCTACCTATGGTAGTTTTTACAGAGAGAATTCAAACGGAACTGCTCATGATTCAGGTAGCGATGTTCATTTTTTTGCAATAGGAGTATAAAATATGGCATATACAAAATCAAATTTACTAATAGACCAAGGATCAACGTTTTCCACCACTATAACTGGTTATGACGTTAATGGCAACCTGATCAACCTTACCGGCCACACCGTAGCTGGTAAAATCAAGTATAACTACGGCACAGGTACGTCTTTAGTAGACTTTACTGCTAGCATCCAGTCCGGCACGAACGGCGCCGATTATGTTAACGGATTAGTTGACTTGTCACTAACCGCAACTCAAACGGCCGATTTAATTGTCGGTGACTTAAGATATGATGTAGAAGTTACTAGTGGCTCAAATGTGACCCGTATACAGCAAGGTTTAGTTAGAGTATCTCCAGAAGTAACAGCTTAAGACTTCCTTACGTTCTCCCAGACTATCTCAAACAAGTTAGAGCCATCGGCTACTCTTTCTTCCCAATTAGCTTCCTGCTCGTTTTCTTCGCAGGAGTCTGTGATATATTTGTGGCATATAAACTCTACGCCAAACTCTGCGCACACTTTAGCGTAGGCGTAAGCTTCCATATCAATGCAATCAATAGCTCTATCCCAAGCTTCTTCCGGGAATTCTGTTACGAACGAATCAAAAGACGCTACTGATGAGCCGTAATCGGCCGTTTCGATCACTTTATCGTCAGGATTGTCATCTATACCCGGATAAGAGAAACCGCCGTTAATGAACTCTGTACATTCTATAACATCTCCTATTTTATAGTTGATGCCGCAAGCCGTGCCAAAATTTATGACTCTTTCTATCTCAGGGTTTTCGCCGAGATATTTAGACAACTTTAAGGCCGCATTTGTTTTACCTATTCCTGTTATTAATAATCTTGGGCAGCTGATTGTGTGAATTTCTTTATATAATGCTGCGACTAACAATGTTTTCATGCTGATCGATATTCTGGGACGTTGTCTTCTCTGTAAATTTTAGATCTTAGCGGAGAATGCTTTTCAGCTTCTTTTTTATCTTCTTCCGGATAATGGTTATAAAAAAAATAAGGGCTATTACCATATGACCTATCTATATCTTCTGAAGTAAGAGGATTATTAAATATTTTTACTTTAGGGGGTTCATCTTTAGAGTACGGTACAATAAAGTCAGGATTATGCCAGCGCAAAAGATTATTGGGAGGTATGGCATAGTTTCCATCATCCAATTCCAAAAAGTGGTAGCATTTTGAATCCTGATCGTTCGCATACCCAATATTGAGTTCATTAAGGTCTCCCTCGTAGTCGTCAATAGTAAAAACATACTTACCAGAACGCCATACTCTGTCGCGGCAGAATACGTCAACCCTGCGGTTTTGCAGAAAGCCGAATGTTGTGACTGCGATATCATTATCCTGACAATCCCACGTTTGCAGAAGAGAAAGTCGTTTTTCTTCGTTTTCAGATAGCGCGTCATAGTCCTCTTTATGACAAAACGCCGAAATCGGCATTTGCCAAAAAACTGCCCCAAACTGCGCTTGAAAATGAAAGTGCATAGGGCGGTTGATCATAGACTTTACACCAAATATATAACCTTCAGTCAATCCGGTATCTTCGGGGCCGAATATATAACTATTTCTGATGTAACACTGAATGTAAGGAGTATTAGCGTTTAATTGTGCCATCCCTATGTATTATAGTAATTTTACACAAAAAAACCACTCTCTTTCGAGAGTGGCTTAATTTAATTTATGTAATCAATTATTCTCCGGGTTTATTTCCGTCGATAACCTTGTCGCGATTATTTTTGAACTCCTCTCTGATCTCGGCAATCCGTTTGCCAACTTCTTTGCGATGAGATTTCATTTGCTCCATCCATTCTTTCTTCGAAGCGGCCAATTTCTCTCTCAAAGCCTTCTTTTCTTCGTCAGAAGCGTCTTTCCATGCATCCTTGTCAAAACCCGCCCAGTGCTTATCTGCGGCCTTCTTAAACGCATCTCTGAGCTCTTTGATCTTGGCATCATCTCTAATCAACTTACCGAAAACTCTTCCCTTATGATGAACCTTGTGCCCGCGCTTCTTTGCGTCGCCACGACGCTTCTTTCTCTTGTCAAAAGCAGCCTTGAGGCGCTCCTTCATCTTTTCGCGGTCAATTTTCTTTTCCGGACGAGGTTTTTCTGGTTTATCCTTCTTTTTGTCAGGTTTTGCCTGAACGGTAGTTAACGCTGCTGCGATAATCGCGACCAGCCCAATTTTAAGTAGATTTTTTGTCAACATGACTAAAATCTTTATGCAGGAAACGTGCCAATGTGAAATTTGTAAAAACATTAAGATTTTTTTCTTTAAAATATTTTTTTATTTTATTTTGGGCGCTATTTACCATATAATTTGGTAAGTATTTACAAATTAGGTGTAATTATTTTCGCAGATGGGTGAAGGCAACAAAAAAATTAGTTTTGCAGACTTAGACGGCTTTTTAAAGTTCGCGCCCATCATTGGTATAGGTGTTTTAGCTTATCTTCAGACTCTATTCCCAAGTAAAGTAGAATTCGAGAAGCTAGAAGATCATCTGATTCAAATGGATAAAAAAATAACAGAAATCACTATACTCCAAAAAGATACTTCTAATAACAGTAACGCAATCAGAGATCTCAATACAAGGTTAAGACAAATTGAAATTGACTTAGCGAAACACCACGCCGAAGACAAAAAAAATGGTTAAGTCACTTTTACTAGCGGCCGTTCTATCATCTCAAGCTTTCAGTCACGATTTAGAAATAAAAATCAATGGGTTAGTGTGTTCTTCCTGTGGAATTGGTATCAAGCGCGGATTTAAACGCGAATTTAACGTCAATGACATCAAATTTGATGTCAGGAAGCAATTAGCTCTAGTTGACCTTAAAGAAAGTGATTCCGGTAGAGTTTATTGGCTGCCTAATAAAAAAATTCTTAAAATAGTAAAAGACGCGGGTTATGAAGTCACTAGTATTAAAAGGATTAGTGATGCAAAGCCGCGAAGATACAATAAACCATAATTAATCTTTATTATAGTATCTCTTTTTATACTCCTTGACTTTCTCAGGGTTGTTCTTCTGCCATTCTAGCGCGTTTTCAATAATCTTCTTCTTTTTTCTTTGATAATATTCCCTAGCGGCCAAGTTATCGCAAGCTTTACATCTGTATTTATACCCGTCTTTAGTTTTAGACTGCTTTCGAAAGTCCTCGAACGGTTTCTCCATCTTACATGAGGTACATCTTTTCATATCTTTATTTCGTATAGTAGACCACAACACTCCTTAGGGATTTGTTCGACATAAACTTATCAAACTCTTCTTTTGATAGAAAGGGTCTTTTTTTATGATTTAATAGTTCTAATTCTTTTTTATTCTGTTTTCTTTGTTCTTCGCGCTTTAAGGCCTTGCGTTTAGATTTAGCAACACGTTTTTTCTTTTTCTTTTTCTTTTTTGGTTTTTGTCGGCGTCGAAGATTCGCGGATTCACTAGATTTAATAAATTCAATCGCTTCCTTAGAAGCTTTTTCCCAGTTATAACCGGGAATATTTTTATTTCTTTCTTTTAATTCATCTATTAGCTTATGAACTAGTTGGTGATGACGCCCACAAAGAGGTATTAAGTCCTCCATCGTCTCTTTCCCGGGACCATTATGATTTAGTCTTAAATAAGAAATGTGATGAATTTGGATATTTTCGGTAGTACCGCAGCTAGCGCAACGATGACCATGGTACGCCAAAGCTTCTTCTCTCTTTGTTTTCCACAAGTCAGAGTTTATATACTTCCTATGCTCTTCTTTGCTTCTCATTAATCTATCTTATTATAGGCGATTACGAGTATTTTTGAAAATATATTTTATCTTCCCTCGTGTGGTATTTTTGAAAATGTATTTGTAGTATTAATGGGCAGAATGATATTGATCACCCCCCGCGCGGCACGCGTTATTATACAGAAAAAAACTTTAGATAAATGGCCTTGTTGGCACGATACCTGCCACCCCCCTCAAAAAAAAGTTTAAAAAAATGATTTTTATTGTTGCAATCTTTGGGCAATTCAGGCATGCTTTTGTCCATGCAGGGAAGTTCCTGCGGTAACTGAAAAACTAAAATGACAAACATGAACATCGACGAACTCTACAACATGGACGAAGTAACCGTACTTTTCGACACCGACCCACTAACCGGTGAGCAGGCAGAACCCGAGCAGGAATGGACTGCCGACCACGAGCGCGAACTAACCGCGCTCGACTGAGCCAAAAAAAGTGAGATTTAAAGGTTGACTTTCGACGTAAAATATGATTTAATAAACGGAGTTATGAGAGATATGAATAATTGGAAAGAGTTCTTGAATGAGGTAAAAGCAGCTTGCAACTACTGGGAGCTGGGCTTCGGCGACCTTTGCACCGTACAGGAAACTGAGATCGTCCGCCAATGCTTTGTCGATGGCGACGACGCAGACGAGACTTGTGACGCATGGCGCGACTTCGTGATGGAGCATATGTACGAAAAAGCTCTGTAAAAAAAGTGAAATTAATAGTTGACTTTCCGACCAGAATCAAGTAGACTTTTTCCAGTTATGAGACCAGAGACCAGAGACAATCTAGGCAAGCAAGGGGTGGAGATCGCCAGAGTACGCGGAACACTTCAAGGACTCGCAGAGGCTTGGGGCACAGATGTGAAGTACCTGCAAACCCGCATCGCGGAAGCGGAGGAGAGATTGACGAAGATCCAGAACACACTCGCCGAGATCGAATGGAGTGAGGAAGTTGATTGGATGGGCAAACTGAATGAATAGAGCCATGAGATTCCACGCACCAACAGACAACACCGCGCAATACCTTTGGCCGCACGCGAACAACCGCCCATACGGCGCACCGCCTGAACTAGAAGATAACGTGATGGACTACAGCGAACCAACTTGGGATGATGTCCCTGACAAGTTCATGAACTTTGAAGACGACGCTTGTAAGTGCTTTAGTTGTGGCGGATGGTTCCCGACCGAGGACTGCGTGATCAACCACGACGAAGAACATAAAGGCGTGCCGGTGTGCGACACCTGCGCGGAAGGAAGAATTTTTTAATGCGAGACACGGTGTCTTGCTAACGTAAAAACAAATGAACACCACTGTTCAAGACCCTATTCAGCGGGGTGAACTGCTGAAGGTGGCCGCTGCGTGCTTGGCCGAAGGTAAAGAAGAGGAGGCGGATGCCATCTTCTCTTGCCTTGGCCTGCACACAAACACGGGCCACATCTCGGCAACTGTCGCCAAACCGGCGAAGCCAGCCGAGACCACGGCGAAAGCCGCTAGTAAGGTGCAGGATAAGGCCAGCAAAGCCAAATCCTCCGCACGGACTAAACGTAAACAGACCAGCGAACGAAAGTTGGCCAAGGTCAACGGCAAGCCGATAAGCTACCGGCAGTTCTCCATGCTCCAAACGGTGCGTGAGCTGGTCGCCAACGGCGTAAACGGTGCGGAGGGATTGTCCTCAACCGAGATCGCCGAATACCGCGACTGCGGCGAAAAGGGGAACCACTGTTCCATGATGCTCGACCAGCTAAAGGCAAAAGGCCTGATCGACTGGACGCTGGTCGACACGAAGAGCGGCGCAGTCGGCCGTGCACGGTTCGCCAACTCCAATCGGCGGCGGCAGTTCGTCCTAACGGACAACCAGAATAGCTGGTAATCTGACCGGCCCTCAACCCCACCTTGAAAAAGGTGGGGCTTTTTTATATCCTAGTATGTTATATGATTATCCTTAAAAAATAAAAGTATAATCGGTCTGACTTGGCATATAGTCTGCTAACATGACTGATACGTAAGTCACTGAGCACCAAGGACTTAGGCCCGCGGCCCCTGCGCCGACGTAAGTCTTTGATAGTCAACGACTTAGGTGCGTTTATACTTCCTCCACTTCACAATAACCGTGCCAATCTCCCCTGAAAAAAAAATTAAAAAAATGACTTTTTAGGGTTGCAATTTTCTGAGGTTGTGTTAAACTGTTTTCGTTATGAGGGAAATGACTAACATAGAAAAAAAGATCAAGAAGCTCGAAGCCAAAATCATGCTCGACCCGAAGATGTACAGCCTCGACCCAATCAGAAACCACCGCATCAAGGTGCGCCTGTTCAACATCGCACGCGGGGAACTGCTGGATCAAGACC
>VTLG01015796.1_pt1 | contig 22563 bp, 27 predicted proteins | sample 4694571 | NCBI WGS metagenome assembly VTLG01 (sample SAMN12604809, study PRJNA352737) | marine metagenome | biome: ENVO:00000447; feature: ENVO:00000209|ENVO:00000569|ENVO:01000036; material: ENVO:00002151; isolation source: viral sequences binned using virsorter ...
CTTCTGGAACAACTTGTATTCTATTGAAAATATCATCTTTTAATTGATAAAGATGAAGTTTTGCCATATCTAATTCACCCGTCTTTGCTGATCTACTTCTTTTGTAATCGGCTGCCGCTTTCTTCATTTCAAATTCTTTAACCATGTAACTGACAATTTTTTTATTACTGTCAATAAAGTTTTTAGTGTATTTATGAATGTTAGTTCTATCTAAACCATTATCTTCAATAACTTCATCAATTTCTTTCCAAGGGACTAAGAATTCTTTGTATTTGATTTTCTTTTTTAATTCATAATAAGTAGGTTCTCTACCTTCGTATCTACCTGCATGTAAATCACCTTCATTTGCTCTAAATTCTTCATCAGTTTTAGATTTATTTAATTCATCTTCTAATTGTTTTTCTGGAGATTTTCCACCTGTATTTGACTGTTTATTGTTCTCATTCTTTCCATCGTTAGAATCAGATTCTTCATCTGCTTCGTCATTTTCTTCTTCTTCATTGTTTCCTTTTCCATCAGAAGAACCTGTATCTTCTGATTCTTCTTCCGAAGGATTTTCTGAGGATCCTTCTTTTTGTTCTTCTTCTCCTTCTTCACTAGGAACACAAACTTCTGTAGTTCCTTCTGAATTTTCTTCTGGATCAATTCCCAAATCTTCCATTAACTGTTGAAGTTCATCTTGAGTCATTGACTCCATTTTGTCTTTGTTTTCTGCTTTTTGTTTTTCAAAAAGTTCTTTAGCTAATGCCATAACTTCTTCAAAAGTTGTTAAGTTATCACATCTTTTAAGATAGACTTTTTCTTCATCATTAAAATTGACTCTTGCAAAAGAACCGACTTTGTAATGAATGTTTATTTTATCTATTAAATTTAATTCGTTAATGTCTTTATCACTAAGACCAAAGAAATCATCTTCATTTAATTCTTTATATCCTTGATAAAAAGACCTTCTTAGTCCAGGATATTTGGCTTTGATTTCTTTCTCAATTCTGACATCTTCTATTACATTTAAATATCCTTTAAAGATCATACCCAATTCACTTACTGAATCATGCCATCCTTCCATTGGAGTATTTAATGCGTGTCCCACTTCATGACCCATGAATAGATCATACATTTCATTAGACATATCATCTTTCAACATAGGACAAACTAATGTCCTGTTTTTGACATCAAAATATGCTGTGGGAACTTTTTTGTGAAGAACTGTAATGTTCTCTGTAGCCATGAGTTTGGCTAAAACATCTTTGTTTGAATTTTGAATACTGATCTCGCGATTTCTCATTATATATACATTATAACAAAAGGGTACCGGCGATTTCAAGTTTTTATTGAAATTCAAACCATGAAGTAATAATGTACTTATCTATTTCAGCCCTTTTTCCACAATGATAAAAAGGTAAACCTGTTGGCCAGATAGACACTTTACCCGCTTCAGGTTCAATTGCAGTACCGGCCATTGGAAAAACTGTTTCACCACCATTTTCTATATCATTTAAATATATTATTAAAGCAAGATATTTTTGTACATGATTTGGACCAGCTTCTATATGAACTGCAGGATATCCTTTATCTTCAGGAGCATATTTTTGTATTTGTAAAGAACGAAACTCTGTTGGAAACATTTTAGTTAAAGGTTCATCAGCTGGTGTGTAACCTACACGACAAGTATCATGTAATTCTCTTTCATACTTTTCGCCTAAGGGATATATTAAATCATATAATATTTGTTTGTATGCTACGGCTTCGGGTCTTGGATCACCCATGAGTTGCATTTCTTGAGCTTGTTTTCTATGATCATCAGTTCTGAAAGTTATACTTTTTTCAAAAAACTCTATCAATTCTTTACAAAGAATTTCAGGAACAATATCGGGATATGATCTTATACAAGTTGATAGACGTTCATCATTATCACGCTTCAATTCATAATGTAATTTCAAGTTAATTTCCCAATCACAGCTCCCGCTGTAACAGCTAGAATCATTATAATAAAAATTAGTAAAAATGCAATAAAATCTTTATCTTTATTATAAAGCGAGTTTAGTTTTTTTCTGAACATACCAATTTTTTCCACGGCTTCTGGCCTTCCTTATTTTGTCTGCTTGTTGTAGAGCTCTAATTCTTGTCAATTCACCCATTCTATCTGTAAACAATATTCCATCTAAATGATCTAATTCATGTTGAAAAACTCTTGCTGTTAAACCACTGGCTAATTGTCCTTCTTCTTTTCCATCTTCATTTTGATATGAGATAGCAACATGAGCAGGTCTTACAACTTTACCATAGACATCTGGTAATGATAAACAACCTTCTTCCATTGTATTCATTTCAGGAGAAAAGTCTTTTATCTTGGGATTGAAACATACCATACTTTCTTTTTTAGTTTCACCTCTCATAGCGAATACTCTATATGGGTAACCTATTTGATTGGCTGAAATGCCTAGACCTGAATTTTTCCACATAGAATCCACGAGTTCTTTCGCAAACTCTTTTGTATCCAATGCTGGGGAATCAAATGACCAAGTTGCTGTTACTTTTTCTCGTAACTGCTTTTCATTTTTTATAATCATAATCTAAAACTCATAATTTATTATAACCAACCAAACGACCTAAACAAATCCCATAACAAATAGGCAAAACAAATATAGAAACCTTTTTTATAAAAATCAAACTTATTCCATTCTTCAACCCTAACACGAATTCTTTGCTCCACTTTTTCGTTCACTTTGCATATCACATCACTCTTGAGAAGTTTTGTGCCTTTTCGAATTCTATTACGTTGTTAAATTTCTCGTTCATACTATCGCCTTTATGACTAATGATAAAGGTGTTAGTATCATTTCCTAGAGTATTTAGAATTTTCAAAAACTCATCAGTTCCACCCTCATCAAGAGAGCTATCAAACACTTCATCTAATATTAAGAGATTTGTATTTACTGAATTCTTTAACTTAGCAATTGATCTCCATGTAAAGAGTAATGCTAAATCAATTCTCATTTTTTCACCTTCACTAAAAGATGAATAAGTAAAGTTATCTCTGTATCTAGATTTAATCTGTTCATTAAATTCTTCATCAAGTTCGAACTGAACAAAAAATTCCATACTCGCTAAGTATTTATTAATCAACTTGTTCATGATTGGTAAATATTGTCGAATTATTTTAGTTTTTATTCCACTATCTCTTAAAAGTATTTCTGCTAAATCGTAATAGTGTCTATTATCAACTAGTTTCTCTTGCATACCTTCTAACTGAATATAAGCCTTTCTGTACTTCTCTAATTTATTAATATCCTTTTCTGTATGTTCTTGAGCTTCTAAATCTTTTAATTCTATATCTAACTTAGCTCTATATCTTTGTCCTGCAGTAATATGACTCTGTTCTGTTTGAATCTCTCTCTGTAATTTAGTTATTTCTTTATTGATTTCAGCTATTTCTTCCAGTCTTGTATTGATTTCTAATATAGATTGGCTTCTTTCTTCTAACTTATTGTTAAGTTCTCCAACAGTTTTATCAATTTCTTCGCAGATATGTGATTTGTGTCCTTCTTCTATATCTTGTTTACAAGTAGGACATTCATCATTAGATTCATAAAACTTTTCTTCCTTCAATAACTTTCTTCTATCTGATTCAAATTTCTTTTCTTCTATTAAAACAGATTGTAATTTTGTTCTAACATCATCTTCATCTTCTTTAAAGTTTTGTTGTTGTTCTACTTGTCTACTTAAAATATCAATACTATTTTCATAAAGAGCTTCTGATTCATTAGAATCTTCTATAGAGTTCTTTAACTTAGTTATTTGTCCATCACGATTTTCTTCTAATCGCTTCATTGTTTCTTCTTGACTTGATATCTTTTCTTCACCAATTCTTAAATTAGTTTTAATCTCATTTAACTCATGTCTTAAAGATGTATACCTTCGTTTAAGAACTTCATTCATTACTGAAAAGATTTGTATATCAAGTATATCTTCAATAATACCTCTTCTCTCAATCGTATTCAACTGCATAAATGGAGTAAATGAAGAACTACCTAACACTACAACTTGTGTAAATGACTTATAATTGAGTTTAAGTATCTGTTGTTCTAAAAGAGCTTGATAATCTCTTACATTGGAGTCCTGATGTATCAAACTACCATTAAGATATATTTCAAACTTATTAGGTTTGATAGCTCGCATGACTTTATATTGTTTTCTACCAATAGAAAATTCAACTTCTACTACAGCTCCTCTCTTATTGATAGAATTTATCAAAGCCAACTTATTGACTTTTCTGAAAGCTTTACCAAACAAACTAAATGTCAATGCATCAAGTACAGTTGATTTACCGGAACCATTAGCTCCTATAACAAGTGTTGTTGGTTTTCTATTTAGGTCTATTTCTGTAAAAGAGTCGCCGGTAGATAGAAAATTTTTATATCTTACCTTATGAAACTTTATCATATCCTAGTTTTATTAATTTTGTTTGAAACTCTTTTGCTATTTCTAATCTTTCTGTTCGTTCAGTATTAGAGACACTTTTACCACTAATAAACATTTCTTTAATAATGCATGTATCATCAAGAGATACTAAAAATGTAACAGTATGACCTTCACATTCATATTGACCATTATATATTATGTTACTCATTTTATTGGTGTTACTTTGTTAGTTGGTGGTGTAATTATTTTACTGAATACTTCTTGATATTGATTGAGTAGTTTTTGTTCAGGAATTCCAGACCAGATTATTTGATCGGGATTAATCACTATGTTGCCATCTATTATCATATCGTATGGATGTAAACTGATTTCTGGACCCTGTTCTTTTGGAACAACATGAATGAATAATGGATTTGTCATTTCATGACTCACTTCATCATATTCAGTAATTAATTGTTCACCTGTTGCTAATTGTATTATCTTTATCATATTAAAATATCTAAACTCTCTGTATATAATGATCTCATCAATACATCAAGTTTCTTTTTATCTCCTTCAATGTTTAAACTATCTATATGTTTTGTTAAAATTGTTAATGTGTCTTCTGCTTCAGTTGCAAAATCATCTTCATCTAATACATCTAAATTACTATGATCTTCTACAACTTTCAAATCAGCCGGTCCAGATTTAATAATTTGTTCAATAAACACATCAAACCAGTAGGGTTCATTTTTATTTGTTACAATTACTTTAACAAAGGCATCAGATAATTCATTAAATTCCTTCTTCTTAATCTTCATAAGAGTTTCATTCGTATCATCATAAAATACTTTATGATACATCTTTAAAGGATTAAGTACTGGCTCTATTTCTCGCGTTTCCGTATCTAATATATGAAAATGTTTTGTATCTCCAAAATCATTCCATGTAAATTCCATCTGTGAACCCAAAAATCTAATGTTATTTAATTCTGATTTATGATGATAATGACCAGAATAGACTTGTTCAAATCTCTTAAACATATTAAGTGGTGTTCCACCACCCTGATAATGACCAGGTTGCATCATTGCGCCGTTTATCTCACCATGTATCATAGCTATATCTGCTTTACATATCCCTAAAAATTCTTCAACATCTTCATAATTCTCTGAATTAATCCAAGGAACTAAACAAATATCTAATCCATCATAATTTTTAACTATGGGATCTTTGTATACATTGATATTATCAAAATCAAGTAAGTAGTCTGGACTGTTTAATTCGTTTGTTGATTTAAAATAGATATCATGGTTTCCTACAATTAAATCCATTGTTAGATTTCTATCAAGCATAGGCTTAACAAAATGTTCATAGTTTTTATGAAGCGAATAAAAATTTACATCTCTCCGGCGATCAAAATAATCGCCAAGATGTATTATTGTCTTGATATTGTGTTTATCTAAGTATGGGAAAAAGATTTGTGAATAAAATCTTCCTTGGTACTCTGCGAACATTTGGTTGTTATTTCTAACACCACAGTGCGTGTCATTTATCAACGCTATTTTCATAATATATATTTATTCTCTAAAAACTTGCAAATTGTAGATGCATTAAAATAAAAGGAGAAAGTATAATAAAAACATACCAGACTAACTCTAAGGTTATTCTGGATCTTATTATTACTTCTTTATTGTGTCTCTCCCAAGACTGTTTAACATTCATTATCTATATCCTATTATAAAAAGTTAGTGTGTTACTCATGTAATACACCGACTTATTTATAACACTTACTTCTTAGATTTACTTCCGCGAGGTTTATAATTTATAGGGTTCATATTCTCTTGTAAGAAATCAATATATTGATTGGTCATACCCGGTTCGGGTGCTTGACCATCTATTGTATCAAATGTGTCAAACAAGTAACCAGCTTGTTCTATACTTCGTTGTTTAATTGCTGCTTGTTTCTTTTCTTTATGAATTCTTCTCAAAAAAGCAAAGTAGATTATTTGTGTCACATATGCGAACGCATTCTGTGATTTTTCACCATTAAAATTATTAATGTATTGTAAAGTATTTTCAATTCCATCACAAATCATTTCATCCCTATATGAATAATTAATGAAATTGGGTTTTGTTGACAATCTTGTGGCTATCTTATAAATACATTCACCAATGTACTCTGAAACTCTTGGTTTTTCTTCTTCATTTGCAACAGCTACTTTACACGCCTCATTGTGAGCAATCACAGCAGCCGTAAATTCTTTATTATTTACATAATGAACTGAAGCTTTTGTTTGTCTTTTTTGTCTAGCCATGTATATATTATCTCATAAAATCGGGATTTGTCAAGGGTTAATTAGCCGAAACTACTTCCACAACCACAAGTTTGTTTAACATCAGGATTTCTAATTTTGAATGCTGAATGGAAAGTTGTATCTTCATAATCTATTTCTACATTTTCTACATAAGTAAGACTAATTGAATCAACGTGCATCTTAACTCCCCCTTTCTCAATTATATAATCATCTTCAAAACAATCTTCAAGAGGCATTAGACCGAATTTATACTCAAATCCAGCACAACCACCACCTTGCACAGACAATCTTACTACTTCACCTGGAGTAATAAAACTTTTTAACTTTTCTACTGCATTATTTGTTAAATTTATCATTTTTCGCTTGACCGATTTAAGATTCTATGTTAAAATAAATATGTAATATTGGGAAAGAAGAATATATTATATTAGTGTATCGTATCATCTTTTTTAGGTCCATCTGTATTTCCTAACATACTTTGTTCTTCTTCAATTTCATCTAATAAGTGATCTATTTCATCATGAAAATCTAGATCCCCTCTATCAAATCTTTTTTTAACTAACCCTTCCATTACTTGTTTTTGTTCTTCCCAAACTTGTTTACTTGACTTGATATCAATTTTATCATTATCTCTTATGTTAAGCCATGCACTACAAGCTTCGTCATAAAAACTTATGAATTTTTTACTAATACTTGTTCTAAAAAGAACAGAATTCGAATCTACTGTAATACTGTCTTCTGTAGTAAATGGGATATAAGGTCCCAGATGTACTAATACACCACCAGTCATAGCTGGTTGTAATTGTATATTCATAGGAAAATGAAGTTCTAATTGCTGATTAGTAAAAACTTCTCTCACCATAGCAAATACTTCCTTTCCATCTTTGAATTTAACAAATTGATATTCTGTACTATCGTCTATGTATGGCATTCGGGTATCCTTACTGAATGAATTTCGTAATTAAAATTCTCTTTACTATATGTATTTATTCTTTCAGAGAAGTGATTAAGGGTATAATTCATACTTTTTTTCCAAGATAAATCATCAGCTATATCATATAATACAACATTTTCTTTACCTTCACCTATTCGTAATCCTCTACCTATTGATTGTAAATTTCGTATTCGACTCTTACTAGGAGATGCGAATACAATGTTATGTAATCTTTTAATATTTATTCCTGTAGAGAATGTACCGAAACTCGCTACTATCACGGCATTATCTTCTTTCTCAACAATCTCTCTTACTTTTTCTCTATCTAAAGTATCTGTTCCACCAAAAACAAAGAATACTTTTCTTTTAGTTGTATCATTAGCTATTAATTCTGATAATAAACTATACAATGGTCTACCATGTTTCTCTACATATTGAAATAATACTAATGTATTACCATTTAATCCATTAACAAGGTTTCTTATGAAACCATTTCGTTTTTCATTTCTAACAATCCAATCCATTTCTTCTTGATATTTCATTTTACTGACTAGTTTTCGTTCTTCATCAGAATATGATAATACTAAACATTGTATATCTAAATTAGCTAATGTTCCTTCATCCATTAAATCTTTAGATGTTGTAACAAAATAAGCTGGACCGAATAAACCTTCTAATTGAAGTTTATGTGTTTGTGTATCTTGTAATGTACCTGTAGTTCCTATTTTATATTTCACTTCTGTTAATGACTCCATAATTTTTGTGAGAGATTTTGCTTGAAATAAATGAGCTTCGTCACCTATTACCATACCAAATTCATTACCAAAACCTTTATGCATACGACTCATTGTTTGCCATGTTGTTACAACTATTGCTGCTCCTTGATAATTTTTATTACCACCATATAATTTTTGAACAGGACCTTGAAAACCATAATCTTGAAAGTCTTTGGCCATTTGTTCTACTAATGATGTTGTAGGTACAATAATAAGAGCTCTCCCGTTCTTTTTAAGAAAGTTATATCGTATAAGACTGTATATCATTAATGACTTCCCTGAAGCTGTCGGAGAAACCAATATACATTTTTGATTATGTGCTGCGTACGCTACAGCTTCTTTTTGATAATCTCTAAGTGTTAAAGGTATGTCTTTAACGATATCTTCATATCGTTCTATTGTAAACATATCTGTTTCAGGTTCATATCCTTCTAACTCATAATCTCGTTCTTCACAAAATTCTTTGAGATATGTATATAAACCTAAATATAATTGATTTGTTTGAAGATGAAATAAACGAATATATCCATCCCAAAATCTCTTCCTTACTGCAGGAATGAAACTAGCACCAGGTACTTTGAACTTAAAGAATTCTGAAAGTTCTTTTCTGATTGAGTCTTCTGTGGAAATTGTTAGGTAAACTTCGTTTTTCTTCTCGATTACGAGCCTGCCATGAATCGTCGCCATTCTATAATATTCTTAATTGTTTGATGTCTCCAAGTTAGTTGAGAGACTACATCTTGTAAATAATTAACTGTAACTTTACATATTTCTAATTTTTCTAATGCTGTTTGTATATCTTGGTCAGCTCCAAAGAATTTGTCGTAATCTGATTTTAGTATTGTAAGACCATTGAATGGGTCATAGTCCCAATTCTTTTCTTGTATTTCTTCTTGACTTAACTTACCTGTATACCAAAGCCATTTGTCTTTTTGTAAATCTTTTAATGCGTGTTCGTATTTGATTTGAATGAGTTTTTTAGCAGATAATAACTCACTATATTTTGCGTGAAGTATGGGAACATTGAGAGAAGAAGCGTCTAATTCTATGTCATCAATTTGACAATCTTTCTTCCACATTTCTTGGATTTCGGTCAAAGTTTTATTATTCATACTATATATTATAACAGAAAATCGTGAAAAGTCAATGCTAAGATGTTGTTCTTACTTTAAATAATGTATATCTTAATGTTAAATCACATACAGAATATTCAACTTCTGATGCATCAGTAGCAAACTCTATAGCACCTAAACTTGTTGGAAAACAATCTTCAAAAGAAAAATACATATTTGGATTATTAGATGAAGTGTTTATTACAAGTGTAGAATCAGAATACATTTCTTTCATATCTCCTGATCTATTATCAAAACCTGTAGTTGTTTTTGTTGATCCAACTAAAGTTTGAAAATCATCTGTATCGTGTCCTGGTCCAAGTTGCATAATCCAATTGAATATCTCTTGATAATTTTTCATATCTTCATCTACAATAAATCTAACAACCAATGGATCAAATTCAATTCTGTCACCAGGTAAATAAGATTGAATCGCTAAAGGTGTAGTGTGTACAGCTTCAGTAAAACTAATACCAGGTAATGTTGCACCTACACAAGTATATCTAGTTTTAGGTAATTTGTTAATAAGTAAATCAAAATTAACCGGAGACAAATAGTTTAAATTTGTAGGTTGATCTGATTGCCAATTTGCTTCTGCCATATTTTTATTCCCATCCGTATTCTATGAAATCATTCCACCTCATGAAGGTTTTAGTTTCTCTAACCCAAAACCACCCTTGATGTTCTTGTTCTTCTTGTGGTATTTCTGATTCTACATAGATTATCATTATATTAGTATTTATAAAGGAGAGAGGATTAAACTCTCTCCCATATAGTTTATTTTTGATTTACAAATTCATTTAACTGTTTTGCAGTTTCAATAACTTCTTCAGCTGTAATTTCTACTACTGGTAGTTCACCGGCTTCAAGTTTATTGTCTACATTAAAATAATGTGCATCAACTCTGCGTTGTGCATTCATTTCAAGTAAACCTTGTGCTTGTGAAAGTAAATCGGCTCTGATTTCGAACCCTGATTTTGTACCGTAATTGGCCATAATATCCTCCTGTGTGTGTGTTAAAATAATGTAATATTAAGTAACTGGTTGAAATAAAGCTGCTTCTACACTCTTTTTTTCTTCCCAATGTTCTATTGCTTTACCAATAGCTTCTTCAGCTAAAACTGAACAATGTAATTTAATAGGTGGTAGTTGTAATGCTTCAGCTATTTGTTTATCTTCAATCTTCTTTGCTTCGTCTATTGTTAATCCTTTTAACATATCGACAAACATTGTTGAAGATGCTATAGCTGAACCACAACCATATGTCTTAAATTTGACATCTTTAATTATGTTACCATCTAGTTTGAGATCCAATTTCATTACATCTCCACATGATGGTGCTCCTACCATTCCACTAGCTACATCAGGGTCCGTAGGATCAAATCGTCCTACTGAATGTTTTTCTGGATTTTTGAGTACACTCTCAAATCTTTCTACTACTTCCTTACTATAAGCCATGTTTCTTTGTATTACATATCTTATTTATAACAATTTGAAAGACAAAAAAAGAGCCCCGAGGGGCTCTTTGAAATCAATAATGATTTAGTCTTACAGTAAGTTAAGAACTTCGAAACTTCTGTAGTAACTATTAGTTGAAGTAGCTGCCAAGCCGTTAGCTGGAGTTGCTCCTACAAATGGGTTACTTACGATTCCGTAACGAGTTTTAAATCCAATCTTAGGTTGGAATGTGTTCTCACCAACTGCTCGAACCATTTGCAATGGAACGTATGGGCAATAGAATAGTCCAGCATCAAACGGATTTGATCCTCTATATCCAACTGTTACATAACCTTCACCTGCACTCACGCCAGTAGGTCTTGTAGACGCACTTGCGTAATATGGGTCGATATACACTTTCATGGATCCATTAAGGACACCAGCAAAAGTGTTTCCAGTGTCATCAACTGATAAATTAGTTGACAATGCTGGAGCATAGTCTAATACACCGGCCATTGCAAGTGCTGACGCTACATCACTAGAACATAGGATAAAGTTACCTTTACCTCTTCTTGTTTGTCGTGCTATAACATTAGCATTTCTTTCAATGTGGTACATAAGACCTTTGAATTTTTCAACTGACCATCTACCTGATGAATCAACATCTAGGTTAAATTGACCGTTGACAGAAGTACCTGTTAGGTTAGCTTCTGATGCAACACCTTCAATCTTGGCTTGATCATTAACTTGTCTAACAACTTCTCTGTTGATTTCCGCTAGGATTTCACCAGATAGAATGTTTGCTAGTTCAGTTTCTGCATCAAGGCCATGAATAGCTTTAAGGTCTTGCGCGAGTTCTATAGTGTACTCAGCTTTTAGCGCTCTGCTTTTTGCCGTAACTGTAGCCTTTTCGATTGTGAATGACATTTCTGCGATAGACGCATCAATTTCAGCTGCTGCCGTAGTATCACCTGCACCTGTAGTGTAGCCTGTTTGAATTGCAGTGTTTGCTGATGCAGACGCGAATGGGTCTGTACCTGCATGTGTACCTGACGCAGAGTAGTCAGTATCAGCTTCGTTAAATAACGCTTCTGCTCTGGCTGTTGCGGACGTAGTATCAACATATCTTGCTTTCATTGCGAAAATAAGACCTGTTGGACCAGTCATAGGTTGTACACCACATATATCATATGCTACCAAGTTAGGCATTGCTCTACGAACTAGTGAAATTAAGATTGGATCCCAGTTAGCTGCTGTCGCTGTTGCTCCAGTACCTACTACAGTACCAGTACCAGCTCCAAGTGCTTCTGTGATTGCACCCTGCTCTTCTTTCATTGCACGTTCTTGGTTTTCAAGAATAACTGACGTAACCGCTCTTTTATAGCTATCTTCGATCTTTGGAAGTTCGGGATGCTCTAAAACTGGTTGCCACTTTTCTTGAAGTGATTCTGACATAAACATTGTTTATATCCCCCTTGTTTTTACTAAATTAATCATCTAATTTAGCAAATTTACTTATTGCGGCAGTATAACCAGACATACTAGGATCAACATTTTGTACTTCATCAGTACTCAATGAATCCGTATCACTGGAGGCCACGTTGGTATCGTCAGAGACAGCTTCAAGCTTCTCACTCTTGAAGTATGCTTCTTTCAATGTTGAAACCTTCTCTACGAATTTTTCTTCATCTTCAAAGTCTACATCTTCAGTAAGTTCTTTTAACTTCTCTTGCTCACTATCAGCTAGGTCTTGTGAGGCCTCTCTGATAATTTTTTCACGTTGTAATTCTTCAATACCTTGAGATAAAGAAATATTTTGTGCTACTTCTTCATTCAATTTATCTTCAGTTTCGTCAAGTCTTCCTGCGAGTTCTTCAACTACATCAAACTTGTCTTCTGGAACTTCAACGTAATGTTCCTCAAACAGTTTTTTCAAACCGTTTATGAAATCTTCGGTGAGTTCGGTCTTTAGACCTCTCTCGATTGCTAGTTCATTTTCTGAAACCCAGCTTTCTGCAACATAGTTAAGATAAGAATCAACTTTTTCAGTTAAATCCTTTTTAAGTTCTTCAATAGTTTCTTCAGCATCAGTTTGATACTGTTCTTCTATTTTAGAAGCTTCATCTTTAACTTTTGATGCGACTGCTGCTTCAAAAATTGTTTTAGCTTTTGTTTTGAATTCTTCGGATAAATCTTCGTCAGCAACTAAGGCTTCAATGTCATCAGTCATGTCGATTTCATAAGACTCCTTCTTTGCTTCCATTTCATCTTCATCTTCATCATCGGCATCTCCTGCTTCAGACTTATCAGATTTGGATTCTTTTTTAGACTCAGATTGCTCTTCATCTTCTTCTTCATCTTCTTCTTTTTCGTCTTCTTCAGAAAGGCCTTTAACGAATGATTGGACTTCTTTAATAGATTTATCTTTAAGAGACTCAACTACCTTACGAATTAAGGCATTTCGACTTAGTGATTCTGATTTTTCTCCGTCTTCACCATCCTCGTCATCTTCTTCACTCAAGCCAGCAGATGCTGCTTTAAGTGATTTCAAGTCCATCTCTTTCATAGATGCAACAGCAGATTTTAATAGATCAGCTTTAGACATTTCTTCTAAAGAAGGAGCATCAGTTTCAATTTCTTCTTGATTCTGTGCTTTACCTTTTTCAGTTCCTTTGTCTTTTTGCTTTTCTAAATCTTCAACTTCATCACCTGTTTCTTTGTTGGGTTCCCCACCAGGAGCTTTCGCTTTACTAGTGGCGTCGCCAGCCTTATCAGCTGAATCAGTTGATTTTACTGGTTCATCTTTGTCTGGACTAGAAGCGCCTTTAGCTGTAGGTACAGGAGCTTTCGTTCCTGATCCTTCACTAATTACTTCTTCTATTGTATCTTCTAACTTTGACATTAGATTATCCTCTTACATAAATTATAAAATTAATATTAATTCTATTGATATATTATTTATATATTATAAATTTTCAAGAAATGATTTAAATACCTTTAATTTCGTTTCTTGAAGTTTTTGCGTCTTAGCTCTTAGAACATCATGTTTCCATTCTTCTATTCTCCTAGCTTTTATGACACCATTATCCCAAATCCACTCAACTCCTTCCATTACGCCGTTTACGAACGCGTCAGGAGCAGAAGGATCTGCTACGATATCAGCTGCCGTAGCTAACTGAAAATCTGATTGCACCATCTGCACGCCATTTTTAGTGTTGCTTGCTTTTAGTGAACCCATACCTCTACTGGATACTCCTAGTCTTGCGCCATCTGATAGAAGGCCTTTGACTATTTCTCCCATAGGAGTAGATAAAATCTTTGCTCTACCGACAAAATTATTGCCGTCCTCTTTTAATTCTGTAATTAAATGAGATGTTCTTTCTAAATTAATCGTTGGTCCTTCCGGGTGTCCTAATTCTCCATAGGCTCTCTTTTGATTAATAAATTCTTTTGTGTATCTTTTAACTTCTTTTTGTAATACTTCTTTTGGATATATGCGACCGTTTTTGTTTTTTATCTCAGTTTGTAACATAATACCTTCAATGAAGACATTCTTTTTACCTGATTTTGGATCCTCTTCTACAATATAGTCTATATTGTCATCCCATTGTTCTGATATTAGTTTCATTTGTTTTCCTCGTTAAAACGCTTTATGAATATCACTAGCGTTGCTATACATTCTGTCAGCCACTTTTAACAGCCTATTCATTATTTCTGTTCTATATGCTATAAGATTTGGAGACATACTCCTTTCAAGTTTATGAATTTGTATTATATTATCCATAATTTTTACTTCATTTTTAGAACCAATTACAGTTGCTAGATGTTTAACTGAATCATTATGCTGATTCATGTCAGTATAACGATCTATCTTGGCTATATCACGTTTCCCCATTTCTTTTGCTTCACCCAACCAATTGATTTCTTTAAGCATATCATCTGTTGTTTCCCAACTAACAATTTTTTGAAGAAAATCTATTCCTTCACTCATATCTTCACCCATAAGTTTTACAAATTGTTCAGCTGATTTTTTAGCAGTATTCATATCCTTAAAGACACCAAGTTCTTCTGGTTCTTTAGCTGATTTAGGTTTAACCCATACTCTAACTTTCTTAGAACCTTTCTTTTCAGCATGATAAAAAACATCAGTTTTACTAATCTTAGCTCTAGATAATTCTAATTTCTTAGCATCAGCTTTAAAATTAATTTCATCTAACTGTGTTCTCAGTTCGATAAAAGTTTTCACTACATTACTCTCATGTCAACATCATTAGGAACACGAATATTGAGTTTCTTGAAAACCTTTTCCACTTCTTTTTTAGCCTTGTTTGTATCATCTACATCTCCAATAAAAATTGAATCAACAGCATCTTGCATGACTTTAGCGTTTCGTCCTAATTTTTTCTCTAATTTAGGTAATTCTTTCATCAATGCTTTATAATGTTTTGGAGATAAATCCATCAACACTATATTACCTTTAGCTTCTTTAATGAAACCTTGTCCAGGTGCGGTCCAACTCCTTGAGTAGTCCATCTTTATTCCTCTGTTTGTTTTTCTTGTGTATTTAACCAATCAAGTTGTGTTTCAACTCTTTTCAAATCAATAGCGTCAAGTTGTTTGTCTTGCATAATTTTTTTAAAAGTTTCACCAGCTGCTACATTTTCATCTGATACTACTTGATCAACAAATTCTCTTGTCTTACTCATATTACATTCCTACTTAAAAATCCATATCGTCTTCATCATCTCCTCCACCTTCAGATTCTTTTTCTTTATCAATCTGACGTATTTCTATTTCAGATTGTCTAAGAACATTCTTTCTGATCCAAGCTTCGGAATAATATTTTCCAACGAACTGGTCCATTTGTTCTAGAGTATTGATTCTTTCTCTCAATATCTCCGCCTCTTTGAGTTCTACAAAATGACTATCTTTTTGAAAGTCATAAGATATATACTCTTTCATTTTGTCCCAATCTTCTTCTGTTATCAAATTTTTCAATAACAGTTGAGTCTTCAGACAATCATCAAATAATCTAGAGAATTTAAGTCTAAGTCTATCAACAAATCGTGAAAACTTAACTTCATCTCTAGAGATTTCAGTCGCTCTTCCTATAGCGAACGCTGTTTCTTGTTCTAGTCTAGAAATTGGAACATTTAATGCTCTATACAATTTCTTTTGAAAATATAAAATATCTTCAATCTCACCAAGATTTTGTCCACCAGGTAGAGTACTAATCTCTGTTCCTCTTCCACCTTCTCGTCTAGGTAACCAGAAATCTTCAAGCATATTCATATGCTTTCTGTCATCTTTTATCTCACCTGTGTCAGCGTTATACACTAACTTATTACGATAACTAGTTTGTACTTCTTTCAAATACTGTTCAGCTCTCGCTTTAGGTAAGTTACCTACATCAATGTAGAAAATTCTTCTTTCAGGTGCTCTGGATATCCTATAGATAACCATAGCATCTTCTAACATTCTTAGTTGATTTGTAGCCTTCATGGCTTTATGTAAATAACCAACTACCATTGTCTTGTTGTAGTCAAGTAACCCACTTGTTATATGACATACAGCATCTGGATGAATTCTAATTGTTTGACCTGTATTATTACCAGTTTTATCAAACCCTTCATCATTAAAGAGATAATATTCTTCAATCCCTTTAACTAATTCAACTCTAGTTTTTTCATCCTGTTCTTTCTCGACCTCTCTGATCTTTCTGATCTTCTGTGGGTCAATGGCTCGTAAGCCTTGAATTCCTTTCTTTGGAAATTTCTTATCAACCATCTTGTGATAATATAATCTTCCATCAACATACCATTTTCTGTATATATCATGGGATAATTCCCTAAATCCCAATAAGTTTAAAACCTCATCAAACTCGACTCGCATCTTCTCTTTAGTTCCGTCTGGTATATTATTAACTCTATCTAAGTTAATAGCTACCGGAGAATCTAAATCATTTGAAGATAATGATTCATTTACAATATCTTCAATTGCACTATCACACTCTGGTACTAAAGCCATTGTTCTGTATCTAGCAACTAGGTCGGCTTCAGTTTTAACTCCACCTTCCATGTCAATAAATTGACCAATGACTCCACCGGTGGCTGCAAAGCCACCCATACCACCATCTTTAGCAATCTCAATGACTGCACCATCATTGGAAGGAGGAACAAAACTTTGTGCTCTCGTTTCGTTCCGCTTCCGCTTGATCTCGTATCCAAATAGTTCCATATTATATATTTATACTCGTTTTAAAAGGAGTTTATAGACTTCTTTCAAAGTGTGAATATGCAAACTCGCAATCAAAGACTTCAAGTTCACTTCCTGCTTCTGAATCTAATTCGATAGCTCCTACACTAACAGGCCACATATTGAAAAATTCATATGTAGCTATTACTGAATCGTCCCTACCTAATTGAGAAACGGTAGCCCTATCAATCATGTATTCAAATCCTATAGGACCTGTACTCATATCAACAGGAACAATATCGGCCATCCATTCTTCAATACCATTTCTAACTGAAAAATCTGTGTCATTATAAACACCAACTGTCCAGTTTTCAAAGGTTCTGTCTCCGGCTAACTTAATTGTCATTCCTTTATATTTGATATCTTGTGCTTCAATAGCTTGACCAGGTAAACTGGCAGTCTTACAAAGAAACTGAATTTTATTACCGGCTCTAGGGATAAAGACTTCAAATCTATTATTCCTTGGTCCCGCGCCAACGAGGTTAGCTTTAAATTGATTAATTGTTGCCATTTTTTATACCTCCTTATACGCTTGATTCTTGAGCTGAAATTCCAGTTCCACCGTAAACTTCTTCAAAGTCTACTCCTGATCTAGAGGCTACAAAAGTTAATGTTATGAAGTTGATACTTCGAGCAGGTTTCACAAAGATACTTGCTACGAATTGATTTGCATCAACAACACCCGAGTCATTATTTGTTTCGTCACAAATAACTTTAAAATCGTAAATTCCTTTACGACCTTGTACTTGTCTCAAGAAAGGTTCAATCGCTGCTCTAAAATTCGCTCTTGTAAATGAATCGTTAAATTCAAACAACTGAAATTTAGCTGCTGTTGATATTGCTTTCTCTAAAGTAATGAACAATCTACGAACATTGATTCTACTGAATGCACTACCATCAGATGCTGCAAGTGTTTTATCACCAAACAACAATGTTCCTTGTCCTGGGAATGTAACTATTGGATTAATTTTAGACCTATAAAGTAGGTCTCTGTTAGCCTTAGTTGGATTGAATGCCAACTTAGTTACACCAAATATTTGACCCCGATTATACCCAGCTGGTGAATACCAACTGTCATGTGAATAATCAGTTCTAGCACACAGTCCCGCTGTGGCTCCGTTTGCTGGTACATATGCATATCTGTCATTGTACCTGTCGTAAATATATAGCCAATTGCTATCCATGATAGCATATGAACTAGAATTTAATGTTGCTATGTCGGGAGTCCCGTCATTAGCAGCTGAATAGCCGTCTACCCAATTAACAATGTTCTGTGCGCCGGAAGTTCCGGAATCCACAACATCTGCTTTTATGGGAGAAAAGAGCACGACACAATCTTTTCTGTCTTGAGCGATATTCATTAATTGATTATAATAGCTAGTTGCTTCGGCTCTCGTTGCAACTGCCGTTCCCGATCCATTATCGGCTTGAGTTGTACCTGCAATCATCAACGAAACGTCTTGATTGTCAGCACTACCAAAATATGTATCCCACGCTGTTATTTTTTGACCAGTAGTTGGTTGATTACCATCTGTACCATTCGTAAATGAACGAAATTCAGGTACTGTACCTGTTCCAAAAGTAGTACCAGATGCATCTGACCCAGCATTACTCCATGTAGAACTATGATCTAACCAATAGATATATTTACTAGTGTTTTCAATAACAGTCACATAGTAATTTGTTGCGCCAAATTCGTCTTTAGCGTCAGCAGCTTTTGAAACAGATTCATATTTTTCTAGAATTGTTCCCACAACTCCAGATATTAATCCGTCTTCATCAATAACTACGATATGTACTTCATCAGTTGCACCCGCTGAAGAACGACCAGCCGTAAAGGTTGATGTTCCAGGTGCTCCGTTGAACTGTTGAGCATATTCCCACTCTCTAGATATACTAGCACCACTAGCAACAGCTGCTGCTAATTTTTGAGTAGAATCATCTTCTTGTTCAATAGTAAGATCACCTGCACCAGTTGATCCAGAGTCAAAAGCAATAGCTGTAACTTTGTATCTTGTGGCATCAGAACCAATAGCTGTAATTATATCACCAACAACAAAATTTTGTCCTAAAGTAACAGGAATTGTACTTCCTGCAACTGCAGCAGTTCCATTAGTTGTAGTAGTTGCCGCTTTTGCATATGCATCAGCACCACCACAAGAACTAACTTTTAAACTATTACCTAAAACCCCTGCATATCTTGCGCCGTATTCACCGACGTTTGCAGAACCATCATTATAGTTTGCACGATAATGGGTTAAGTTTTTAATTAATAAACTTTGTCCAGATGTTGTAGTAGCATTTACCATACTAGTTGTTGCTACACGAACTACTTTTAAGTCAATACCATAATCTAAAAACATAGCTGCAGGGTAAAAATACTCTGCTGCAACATCTGTAGACGCTGGTTCCCCGAATTGGTCAACAAGGTCTTTTCCGGAACTTACTGTTTGAACTTGTTCGGCAGGTCCCCAAGGGAAGTGCCCAACATAAGCTCCAGTAGAACTTGATACCGCAGGAATAACATTAGTAGCATCTATTTCTTGAACCAGTACACCTGGCGAAACTTGAAATGCCATAATTTTATCTCCTTTTTAACATTTTATTTCGAAATAAAATAAAAATTTCTGATAGATTATTCTATCATTAAACAGTATTTATAATTTAATAAACTTTAGTATCCTTAACAACGGTCCAAACATCTCCACCCTCTACATAAACATCAGGTTCATTCGTAGGTTTTGAAAAAATTCCAGCTGGAACCATGTCATCTTCAATCATTTTTTGTTGTTCATCATATAATAATTTCTTTAATTCTAAATCTGTTAAACTCTGAAAGAATGGTGTTGTTATAAACCAAGAAAACAATACTAAATTCATTACTAAATCATCATGATTACCACCATCTGCTGCCCATGATTGTCCTTTTGATACAAAGGTTACTAATTCATTAATTGTAAATTTGTCTATTACTTGTAGTTTTTTTTCTTCCATAACTTCTTTAAGTGTCGAACAACCTATCTGTTTAGTTTTCTTTGTCATTGTAACACCAATTCCAGATGATTTAACAGAAGATTGTGTAAATACATTTTCATATTCTATATCATAAAATAGTTGATTACATACAATTTGTCCTGAATCATTATTCTCTATAATCACTAATGCATCATTATACATTTTAGCAAATTGATGTATAATATCAGGAAATAACAATGGTGATATCATATTATCTCTATATATTCCTACTTGTTTAAATGGTTTCTCTGTTATATCAAATATAGAAAATGTTGAAAAATCTTGGCCTCTACCCTTAGCTGTGTCTACAGTCATAATATAGATATGATCTTGTTTGGGTTCTTCATACAAATATACATGCTCTTTTGTCCAAATAGGATCCTGTCCTTGTAGTCCTAATAAAGTATTAGCGTTAATCAAAGTATTACCTGTACCAAGGAACGAATTACCAAATTCCTGTTCGAATTGTAGTTCAGAAGTATTTGCTATTGTTGTGGCCTTCCAATCATCATCTCTACCAGGTACATCATACCAATTAACTTTAAAATCTTTATACTCATTATGACCTTGAACAGCACCTTCATAAAGTTTATGATACATATTACCTATACCATTAGCTGTAGATGTTATAATAACTTTTGATTTACCACCTGATGTAATAACAGGATATGTAGATGTATAGAACTGTTCTGCGTTTTCTACAAATGCAAACTCATCTAGATACAAAAGATTTACAGATAAACCACGAATTGAGTTAGCTCCTGTAGCTGACGCTATGATTCTACTTTCATTTTCAAATTCTATTGAACCTCTATTCAATACTTTTGTACCTGGTTGTAAAAAGAAAGGTACATGCTCTAACATAGTAGTTATTCTTGCCAACATCTCTCGTGCTATAGAACCCTTGTTAGCAAGAATTGCTATTGTTTGTTCAGGTTGAAATAGTAAATACCAAATAAGAAAAGCACAAGTTGTGATTGATTTACCAGATTGTCTACATGCTAATATAACACTAAATCTATTTTCGTCAAAATGATCTATTAATTCTTCTTGATAATTATAAAGTTTAAAAGGAACTAATCCTTCATCAAGGGATATAATTTTAATATAAGTTTCTATAAAATATATGGGATTTTCCATACATTTCTTATATTCTAATACTTGTTCTTCAGTCCATTCAGATTCAACGCCAGCTCTTTTGACATTAATATTACCGAGATAGCCTTCATTTTTGTGCATGATTCTTTAATAGTCTTTGTAATTCTGTTGATGATCCAACAAAAAGATTGTTTTGAACTTTATTTGGCATAGTATTATCTTTATCTAATTCTTTCATTTTAGCTTGCAAGTCAATTAATTTTTCAGTTGTTTCACTTACTGTTTTAATTAATTGTCCTGCTACTTCATAAACTCTAGGATGTTCTGACTCTCTAGCTATGTCTAGAATGCCCTCTATAGCGTCCTGACCGCGTTCTACAAGACCGTAAAACACTTCACGACTATACTTGTAGTCGGAAGTTTGTTCTTCTTGTTTAGAATGGTTAGTTTTAGCTAAAGTAGGAAGTTTGTTCTCAACTTCAACTATTTCTCCTTGAATGTCAAGAAGTTCGTCTAATTTTTCATCAACTTTACTAGTCATAATAACTATTTATATCTATTTTGGATCGCTAGATTTATCGTCTGAATATGTTACCGTTGGTTGATCAAAGAAATCTGTTGTTTCATTATATGTAAATGTATCATCTGGATCGGCGTCTGGTGGATTAGGAGTTACAACTTGTTCAACAATTCTACCAGCTGTAGCTGTATTTGTGATATCTCCTGAACCCGATTCCATATAAGTTCTAGCTTTAACTGTTCTAATAATTTCTGAATCTCTAACAGGTCCGTAGATATAGTTTTTCATAATAAATTCTAAATCATATCGTAAAACTCGTCTAGTGATAAAATCACCTTCATATTCATCTGCTTGAGTTACACTTTGTAGAATAACAGGAATATCTCTTGTTTCATTCATATCAGGAACAGTATGAATTGTAACTGTATAATCTGGTGTGAAATATGGCATAATTTGTTCTATAATTTGTAACCCATCATCAGTATTTTTTACTAACACACTTAAACTAAAACCTAAATTATATGGAGCTGGTGCGTATTGATACTGCATTCTTGTAGGATCAGAAGATTTAGCTTTCTTATATTGAGTTTTTTTAGATAATTTTCTAGTAGCATCATACTCTATAGAAGACATTTCAAATCCCATTCGTGGTAATGAAAGAGCTGTTCTAGGAGTTCCACCAAGACCTAGTTCAGTTGAT
>VTLG01004401.1_pt1 | contig 22562 bp, 22 predicted proteins | sample 4694571 | NCBI WGS metagenome assembly VTLG01 (sample SAMN12604809, study PRJNA352737) | marine metagenome | biome: ENVO:00000447; feature: ENVO:00000209|ENVO:00000569|ENVO:01000036; material: ENVO:00002151; isolation source: viral sequences binned using virsorter ...
AAAAATCATGGCTCATCAGAGTTCAGATTTGACTACCTCGCTAACACGCCAAGGTCAGTCAAACTCAACAGGTGACGCACGTGCCCTTTACCTTAAATTGTTCTCAGGTGAGATGTTCAAAGGCTTCCAGCACGAGACCATCGCTAGAGATATGGTAATGAAGAGAACATTGAAGAACGGTAAGAGTCTTCAGTTCATCTACACAGGTAGAACAACTGCCGAGTTCCATACTCCCGGAAACAGTATCTTAGGTAACAGTGACGGCGCACCTCCAGTCGCAGAAAAAACAATTACATGCGACGAGCTCCTAATTTCTAGTGCATTCGTTTATGAGCTAGATGAAACACTCGCACACTTCGAGTTGAGAGGAGAAATTTCCAAGAAGATTGGATACGCATTAGCTGAGAAGTATGACAGACTCATCTTCAGAGCTATCACAAGAGGAGCAAGAGCTGCTTCACCAATCACAAAGGCTAACTTTGTAGAACCCGGTGGAACACAAATCAGAGTTGGTACAACAACTAATGATTCTGACGCTTACGTTGCAGGCAACTTAGTAAAAGCTTTCTATGAAGCTGCTGCTGTGCTTGACGAAAAAGGAGTCAGCTCCCAAGGTAGATGTGCGGTTCTAAACCCACGTCAGTACTACGAACTTATCACAGATGTTGGAAACAACGGACTTGTAAACAGAGATGTACAAGGTACAGCTTTACAAGGCGGTAAGGGAGTTGTAGAAATCGCCGGAATCAAGATCTACAAGTCAATGAATATTCCATTCCTTGGCAAGTATGGTACAGCTTACGGTGGTACTACAGGTAAGACAGCTCCAAGTAATCTTGGATCTCACATTGGTCCAGCACTAGAGAATGCTAATGGTTCTCAGACTGGTATCAAGAACGACTACGGTCAAGCTGCTGAAGTAGGAACTAAGTCATGTGGACTTATCTTCCAGAAAGAAGCTGCTGGAATCGTTGAGGCTATTGGTCCTCAAGTACAGGTAACATCAGGTGATGTGTCTGTTGTTTACCAAGGTGATGTGATCTTAGGTCGCATGGCTATGGGTGCAGACTACTTAAATCCTGCTGCTGCTGTAGAACTATATGTTGGTGCAACAGCTCCTTCTGCGTTCTAATTGCAAATTTTATACGGGACCTTCGGGTCCCTTTTTTTTTATGACTACTCAACTAGCAACCGATACCGAACTATCCGCAGTAAACTCTATCTTGGGTAGTATTGGACAATCACCCATCACCGCTTTAAACCTACAAGCATTAGGTAATCCAGAAATAGGTTTAGTACATAACTTATTAATGGAAGTAACTAAAGACGTACAAAATGAAGGGTGGCATTTCAATAAAGAAGATAACGTAAAAAGATCACCAGACTCTAATGGTAATTTTTTAATACCTAATGACTATCTAAGGTTTGATATTCATGGTGGTCTTTACGACAGAAATAGAGACGTTGTTAAAAAAGGTGGAAAGCTATACGACAACGTACACCACACTGATGTATTCACTCAAGATTTTTATTTTGATATCACTTACTTGCGTGATTTTGAAGACTGTCCTTCAGCTATTCAACGCTACATAATTGCAAGAGCATCAGTAAGAGCAGCTTCACAAATAGTTTCTAACCCAGACCTAGTTAAACTTCTTCAATTAGAAGAGGCAAAAACACTAGCTACTGCTGTTGAATACGACTGTGAACAAGGAGATCATTCATACTTTGGATTCCCTGCTGAGAGTAATTACAGATCTTATCAACCTTACAAAGCACTTATTAGATAATGGCAAACGTTACACAAACTATTCCAAATTTAACTCAGGGTATATCACAACAACCTGATGAATATAAAGTTCCCGGTCAGGTTAAAAACATGGTTAATGCTTTACCTGACGTTACCCAAGGATTATTAAAGAGACCGGCTGGAAAGTTTGTGGCATCTTTGAGTGACGGAACAAATAATTCAACAACTAATGGTAGATGGTTTCATTACTATCGAGACGAAAATGAACAGTACATAGGACAGATAGCACAGAATGGTGTTGTCAAAATGTGGGACTGTCTGACAGGAGGAGAGAAAACTGTAGTTAATGCAATAGGAAATAATAATTATTTAACCCATACAGGTGATGAAGATATTCAGACCCTGTCTCTTAACGATTTTACTTATCTCAACAACAGAACTGAAACTGTTGAGATGGATACGACGACTGAACCTCTTGGAAATTTTGGGAAAGAAATTTTTGTCGAGTTAAAATCTATCAGCTATGCAAAACAGTATGCGTTAAACGTTTTTGATAGTACAGCTATTTCTACAGTTACTACATCAACAAGAATAAATGTTGAGCTGATTAACTCTAGTAACAACTACTGTGACTCTGCATATAAGATGAGAACACACGCAACTAGAGGTGATGGTAATAATGCTAGATGTGGTGAACAAGCCGGAGATGGTAGGGATGCTTATGCACCTAACGTAGGTACAAGGATTTTTAGTATAAGTAGTGGAGATACTCTTACCGACACAGGTGCAACTGGTGGAACCCTAGCTAATGGAAACCAGTCAGATACTAACTACAGTTATCAAGTCAATATATTCCATGCACCTATAGCTGCCACAGCAATAGCTACAGCATCTGCTAATAATATTGTAGTTACTAAAAGTGGTCATGGTCTTAGCCTAAATCAACAAGTTCGTATTACAGGAAGTAGTAATATTCCAACTGGAACCTATACAGTAGGTATGGTGTCTAGTACTCAATTTGGTGTTACTGTTCCCGGAGGTGTTAGTTCTGATATAAGCAGTGAAGCAGTTACTTATAGCGCAGGCAGTCAGACTGGTAGAAAGAATTTATATTTTCGTATAGCTACAACTGGTCAGTCAGTACCTTATACAACCGGTACTGGTAGCAACCAACAAACTACATATCAAGCCAGATATACAACTACATATGACCTACTACATGGGGGAGAGGGCTGGTTAACAGGTGACTACTTCTATGTATTTATGAAAGATGCTTACTATAAGGTAACTATAGAAGCAACCAGTGAATCTAAGGTACAAGCTAACTTATCATTAGTTAGACCATCTCCTACACCATTTGATACAGAAACGACTATTACTGCTGAGAGTATTCTTGGAGATATTAGAACTGCATTAATAGCAGATGGTAATTTTACTAATAACGATATAACAACTATTGGTACTGGACTTCACATAAAACGGAGTGCTGTATTCAATGCTTCTACACCTGTAGGAGAACTATTAAACGTAGTTGCAGGAAAGGTACAGGATGTAGGAGATCTACCTTCTCAATGTAAACATGGAATGGTAGTGGAAGTAGTAAATAGTGAGGCAGAAGAAGATAATCATTATGTAAAATTCTTTGGTAACAACGACAGAGATGGTGAGGGTACATGGGAAGAATGTGCTAAACCCGGCAGGAAGATCAGATTAAAAAGATCAACTATGCCAATCGTTCTTATTCGTACTGCTGATGGTAACTTTAGACTTACTGAATTAGATGGAAGCACATATGGACTAACATCACTACAGACTGCTGCAACGTTTACTTCTACAACTTCAAACAATACAGTAACCGTTACTAAAACTAATCATGGGTTTGCTAATGAAGCATTAGTTAATGTAGAAAGTTCTTCTTTAACAAATGGACAATTTGTAATAACTCTTGTTGACGCCAATACTTTTACTTATGAATCTGCATCTAATGAAGGTGCTCATACAGCAGTAGCTTGCACTATCGGTCAAGGATTTGCTGCACCACAATGGGACGATGCAATAGTAGGTGATGATGTAACTAACCCTGAACCTTCATTTGTAGGTAAGAACGTCAATAAGATGTTGTTCTTTAGAAATAGATTTGCAATACTTGCTGATGAAAATATAGTTATGTCCCGTCCGGGAGACTTTACAAATTTCTTTGCTAAGTCAGCTATTCAGTTAATAGCTAGTGACCCAATAGATATAGCAGCAAGTTCAGAATATCCAGCAATACTATTTGATGGAATACAAACTAACACAGGTTTAGTTTTATTTTCTAAGAATCAACAATTCATGCTCACTACAGATAGTGACGTATTCAGCCCACAAACAGCAAAGATCAATGCTCTTTCTACTTACAACTTTAACGTTGCAACTAACCCTATCTCTCTAGGTACTACAATCGGCTTCTTAGATAATGCTGGTAAATTCTCAAGATTCTTTGAGATGACCAGTGTACAAAGAGAAGGTGAACCAGAAATAATAGAACAAAGTGCAGTTGTCCCTAAGTTATTTGAGAAAGATTTAAAGCTTATATCTAATTCGAGAGAGAACTCAGTTATATTTTTTAGCGAAGAGGGTACATCAACCTTATATGGTTACAGATATTTCGACAATATTAGAGAGAGAAAACTAGCATCATGGTTTAAGTGGACCTTAACAGGGACTATTCAATATCACTGTATGCAAGATGACTTCTTATATGTAGTTGTACGTAATAACAGTAAAGATCAACTACTTAAATTTGCTATAAAAATGGACTCTAATACGTTCACATTGGCAGAAAATAGAGTACATTTTGACCATTTAATGTCTACATCTGGTTGGACTTATAACGCTACTACAGGTAAATCTACTAAAGCTAAGCCTACAGGTTTAGAAAGTACTAATCAATTAGCAGCTTATGATGCAGATACTGGTACTAACCAAGGTAGATATGGACTAATAACAGTAGATGGCAGCAATCTAGTATTAGATGGTAATTGGTCAGGAGAGACCTTTTTAATAGGCTACCAATACACTATGGAAATACATCTTCCAACTATATATGTCACTAGACAAGAAGGAGATTCATTTAAATCAGACACTAGAGCTAATACGATTTTGCATAGAGCAAACTTTGCCTTTGGTCCTATTGGTATATATGAAACTTCTTTAATTAGGACAGGTAGAAATGATTATAATGAAACATTTGAAGTTAATTTAGCTAACCAAGCAGCAGCTTCTACAGCAGCAATAGCTGATGACAACGGATTATATTCAGTACCAATTTACGACAGAAATACAAACGTAACTTTAAAAATTAAATCTACACACCCAACTCCAGCCAACATTTTATACATGACATGGGAAGGAGTTTATAACAATAATTTTTATACTCGTGTCTAAATACATTCACCCAGCAACATTGGAAGCTGCTCTTCGAGTGGCTTCTAATTTATTACCCGATGACTATAGAGAAGTCAAAGAAGGTCATGGACATGACCCTCTAAACGCGTTAATTGTAGGATTTCATAACTGCGATTCCGTTTATTTCGAGGTACCTAACGGAGAGTTGGCAGGCATGGCAGGCGTCCATAGTAATGGACAGATCTGGATGCTTTGCACACCAGCTATCTATGAATATCCCCATACCTTTGCAAGAGAAGCAAAGAGATTCGTGCAATCAAGAAAAGAAGAGTTACTGTGGAACATTGTTGACGAAAGAAATGTTGTCCATACAAAGTTACTCAGGTTCTTAGGTTTTAAATTTCTTAGAAGATTTCCTTACGGACCAAATAATTTATCCTTTATAGAATTTTGCCATGTGCGACCCAGTAGTAGGTAGTTTCGCGTCGGGTGCAATGGGTGCTATTGGTTCAGCAGCAGAAGCCAGTAGAGCCAACAAAGCAGCCCAAAGAAATTACGAACACAAACTAAAAATAAGAGAAAGAAAGTGGATGATGGACACATCTTTGTTCAAAACAAAGGTAGTTCAATTCGACAAAAATATAAGTGAGATGAATCTTGCTGCACAGAAAGCTTATACAGAATCACAAAAGAATTTAAATGATGTGTTTACTCAAGCAATGCTAGATCATTCAACAGACTTTAAAAATATGCTTGAGGCAGAAGGGATGATAGAAGCCGGTGCTGCTGAAAGAGGAGTTAGAGGTGCAAGTGTTTCCAAGATGATAAACATGAACTTAGCTAAATTAGGTTTGGCTAATTCTGCACGTAGTAGAGCATTAACTCAGTCACAATATGCCTTCAACTTAGGTAATGAAAGAATAAGAAACCAATTAATTTCTGATAAAAATACTGAATGGAGCAAAGTTTCTATGCAGCTTGTACCTGACATGGAACCTGTTGAACCAGTTAAGAGAAATGTTGGTCTCACACTATTCACTGGATTAGCCGGAGCAGCATTTGATGCTTGGGGAGCTTCTGGTGGTGAAAGTAGCAAAATTAGCAATGATGGAGATAACTGATGGCACAAAACCCATATCAATTTTCCCCCGGTAAATACGACCCTGTTACACAGACAGACGTAGTAGATGAACAAGCAAAAAGTAATCAAAGAGTTTTAGATTCAGAACTTCAATTCTTAGATGAAATGAATGAAAGAGATGATGCTCTTGTAGAAAAGACTAGAAGTGAATGGGAAAGCTTAACTAACTTATCTTCTAGTTTTGCAGGCTGGCTGGAAAAGAAAGCTGAAAAAGATAAAAAAGAAAAATTACAAAAAGGATCTTATCTTGCTCTTATAACACCAGCATCGAAAGAAGATATTAAAGCTTTAACAGATAGAGAAAATGGTTTAAAGGATTCACATTTAAGAATCAATGAAATAGCTAACAGAATAGAAGAAACAACTGGTAGTTATGAACTCGCTCAACAATTTAGAAATTTATCTGGGTGGGAACAATATGCTTATGTTAAAGCCAGTCTTGTAAAAGCAGCTAATGGCTATGGTGATTTTAAAAATGAAGCTAGAAATACTACCTTTATTAAAGATGCTGCTGGTAATGAAATAGGTTATGACGACAATCCTACTGCATCTCAACAAGCACAGCTAAATGCAAAAGTAAGATTTAAATTTGCTGAGCAGTTCATAGGTGTTAACGAAGAATTACTATCAGCAACTGTTGGTACAGAGATTTTAAAAATTGATGCTGCTGACGATGAGGAAGCACAAAAGACTAGAGATGAAAATGCAAAGAAGTTTGCGAAAGAAAAAGAACTTAATGCTATTGAATCTCTTTTTGTCTCAGACCCAGCACAATCAAGAGCTAATGTAGATTTCTGGATTGAAAGCAATATAGGTAATTATAAAGGAGTATCTGGAGCAAGAATGGCTCTCCGTACAAAAGTAGTTGAGTTAGTCCAAAATGGAGATCTTAGCTTAATTAAAGCTAGAGCTATGGTTAAGGAGCTTGTATATCATAGTGGTGATAAGAAAGGTGTTTCCCTAGAGAAGTGGAAAGAGTTTGAAGGTTTTGATGATGAACTTGTAGAAGCTAATGCTAAATGGCAACAGAAAAGATTAGATACAGATACAGCTACTGTCAAAGCTAATGCAGAGGCACTACGTGATGAATTGACAAACACAGACACAGTTTTAACAGTTGACCAAAAGAAACAATATCTGAAAAGAAGATTTGAAGAATTTCCTGATGTCCCTTTAAGTGCAGACGAACAATTCATTATCTATGGTTATAGAGATGACGACACAATGCGAAGCATTCTTTTACAGAAGGCTGAGACATTTGGTGGTATTACTGCAAAAGATCTTGAACATGCAAGTCCAACTATAAGAAACGAGTTTAAAGATCAATTACTACCTGATGGCAACCAACAACTTATATCTATCAATTCGTTAGGTACTGACGATAAAAAGTTTGTTACAGATATGGTTAGTAATAGTGCTAAAAGTACTGGAGCATTGGATGCTAAAAATCTTCAATACTATGCGTTACTTGCTGCAACGGAAGAGGTATATGTCAAGGCTTATAACGATGCTCTAGTAACAACTGGAAACCCAATACAAGCAAGAGATATTGCACAAACTGCAATAGTAACGAAGCATTCACAACAAACATGGGTAGATGAAAATTCTAATTTTGTTGAAACTGAAAGAGATGCAGAATATGAAAAAAAGTTAGTTTTTGCACAAAGACAAGTAGAACCTGAAACAGGTGGCTATGCAACTAGATTACTTGAAGCTCCACAAGCTGTAAAAGATGAATTATCAAAATGGGCTGCTGCTGGTGGAAAAGGTCCAGTACCTTATTATTACCAGAAATTAGCCAATGATAATAATATTCTTCCTAGAGAACTAGCTTGGAGACAGGCTGGAATTTTAGGTTATGAAGGTCAATGGGATGAGAAAGCAGAGGTAGCAAAGTTTAATATTCCAAAAAACATGTTACTTATGTTTTTAAACAAACCTACTAAAAATAAAAAGAAAAGGTTTGAGATAGATGTAAACAACTACGACAAAGATAATACAGACGAAGTACACCCTTACGAAGACTTAGAAGACATTGATTAATGAGTAACTGCGGTCTCATTTAAATCTTTATCTTTATTTATTACTACGGTAAACAATGGACGAATTAGAATTTACTATTGATAGTCCTGTTAATAATCAACCTATATCTAATGAAGAAGCTAGTGAGCTGGCGGATGAAGCAGAAAAGAATTTAGAGTATAGGAAACAATTAGAAGCAGCAAGACTACAAGAAAAAGAAATAGCAGAGCAAAATGCTTTGCAAAAACAGAAAGAAATCGAAGACACCAGAAACAAAGAGAACTGGGGAATAGGTGAATACACCAAAGAAATATTCTCAGCTCTTGGTGGTGGTTTACAAGATACTGCCTCATCTCTAGTAACACTACCCGAAAGGCTTATTGATATGGCTACCGGGGAGATGGCTAGGGAACAAGCAGAAGGTGGATATACAGCAGAATGGGACGACTGGTTTGTTAATGACGAGAATCCTATCGAAACTAAAACATGGTGGGGTGGTGCATTAAGAGGACTAACTCACTATGGAACTTTAGCTGCTGTACCTATAGGAAAGGTTGGCATAGTAGCTAAAGCAGGAAAGCTTACTAAATCAGTAGTTCCTGCTGTTATTAAATCACCTCTATCTAAAGCAATAGCTTCAAAAGGTATTAAAGGAACTCTTACTAGGGGTGCCATAAGTGGTGCAAGAGTCGATTTACTTTCTAAATATTCACAAGAAGAAAACGCTCTTGGAGTTTTAGAAAGTCATTTCCCGGGATTAAATATTCCACTTGCAACTAAAGAACATGACCATCCAATGATGAAGACATTTAAGAATGTCGTAGAAGGTATGGGATTAGGTATCTTATCCGATACTGTTTTAGCTGGATTGGGAGTTGGATTTAAAAAAACTAAAAGTGCTGTTGATAGCAAATTTAAAGGAAGTGGTCCTACTCCACAGGGAACTGTTGTTGATGAAATGGCGAAGAGTAGAGAGATACAAAGAATTAAAACAGGAAGAGTACAGTCAAACGGCAGTAAGGCTGACCAAGCAAGACTTAAAGAAATAGAAAAACAGCTTGGTGAAAATCCTAATGACGCATCATTAAAAAGCTTGACTGACCAAAGAGCTGTATTAAAGAAACAAAAGAAAGCATTATTAGCAAACTTAGATCCTGATGATGTAGAAACTAAGAAACAGATTTCTCAACTAACTGACACTATCAAGGAATACAACAAAAGAGTTAAGAAACAAAGACTTAAAAGAAATAGCTGGAAACCTAAGAATGCTGACGAAGCTCTATTAACAGAACGTGATGAGATTCTTGCAAGGATAGAAGAAGGTAAGAGTAAATTTGGAGCTTATAAGAATCCTGAATTAAAAGATGTAACACAAGGAAATGCGAACGCTACTGAAGATCTATTCAATGTAAATCAATCTCGTAAGATGATGAAAAATGTTGGTGGAGCTGAAGATGGTTCTATTGGAACTGTAGTTAGTGTTAACGGAAGAAAGAATATAGCTGCATCTTCTAAGTTTGCTTGGAAAGAAATACAAAAGATTGAACAAGCTTTTAAATCTAACGATCTAATTAAAGCAGATATTTCAAAAGCTAGAGCAAGAGGCTTAACTCCAGATCAATATTACGCTGAAAACATTGCCTTATATAAGGAAATGGTTGAAGGGCGTAATACTTCTAACATGACAGTAGAAGAGTTCTTAGCTCCTGCTAAAGCTAGAGGCTTAGACCAAAGAGTTGTAGATGGAGAAATAGTTTATTCAAACGTACTACCCTCAACTGCTAACGCATTAGACCTAGTAGCTGGAGACTTACTTAGGAAGTTAAGAGATACCGGAATTATGAGTAGGGAAGTAGAAGATCTTTTTAATTTAAAAGATGTAGACGGTCCTATACAAACAATGATAGAGCAGCTTATCGGTGTTGTCCGTACAACAAAGATGGCTAGATATGCTGCTGGTAGAGCCTTAAAAGATTTTGATAATGCTGCTGTTAGACAGGCAATGTTTAAAGATGTCGATAAGCAAGTTAAAGAGCATATTAAATCCTTACAGTTAGCTGTTCAATTAGCTGGTAAGACAGGTGACGATAGTCTACTTAACGGTATTAGAGAAATGATTTCTCAGGCTAATCATCCATCTGATGTGGAATCATTAATGACATTCCTACGTACAAAGATGCGTGGTGGTGAATTAAATGGAACTAAGAAAACAGGTGAGCTAGTCAGACAACTAGGAATGGTAATGACTAATAGTGTTCTGTCTGGACCTAAAACTCCAGTTCGAGCAATTATGGGTACATCCAGTGCAGTCTTTATGAGACCAATGGCTCAAATGGTTGGTGCTGCATTATCTGGTAACGGAAAAATATATAGAGAATCACTAGCTGATATCAATGGAATGATTCAATCTATACCAGAATCTTTCAAATTATTTAAAAGTAAATTAAATAGTTATTGGTCAGGTGATATAGCAGACATTAAAACTAGATTTGCTGAAGTAACTACCGGTGATAGTAACTGGGAAGCTATGAAGTACTTGATTGAAAAAGAGGGTACAGCAGCAGATAAAGGTGTGTTCTATATGGCTAATATTGCTAGAGCTGCTAACGATAATAAGTTTCTTACCTACTCCACTAAGATAATGGCAGCTACTGATGATGCCTTTGGTTATATCTTAGGTAGAGGAAGATTAAGAGCTAAAGCATATAGGCAAGTATTAGATGAAGCTGGTGGAGAGTTTGGCAACATAACTCCTGAAATGGTTGCTAAAGCTGAAAGTAATTTTACTGACAGTATATTTGATGCAGAAGGTGGATTAAAAGATGAGTATATTAAAGGAGCAAAAAGAGAAGCTACTTTAACTCAAGATTTAACAGGATTTGCAAAAGGATTAGACACAGTATTTAAGAGTCAACCTTGGGCTAAACCTTTCTTCTTATTTGCAAGAACTGGTGTCAACGGTTTAAACCTTACAGCTAAACATACTCCCGGATTTAACTTCTTAGTTGATGAGTGGAATGATATAGCATTTGCAAAACCCGGAGATTTCTCAAAGGTTAAAAAATACGGTATCGAAAATGCTCAAGATTTAGCTAATGCTAGAGCTATCCAAAACGGAAGATTAGCTATAGGTTCTGGAGTTATATTCTTAGCTGGTCAAAAGTTCTTAAGTGGTGAGTTACATGGTAACGGTCCTGCCGACAGAACAAAAAGACAAGCATGGATGGATGCTGGTTGGAGACCTAGAACAATTAAGTTTGGAGACGCATGGATTAGTTATGACGCATTTGAACCATTCAACCAAATACTTTCAATTATTGGAGATATTGGCGATCATCAGGAATTGATGGGTGAAGAATGGGCTACAGATAACTTCCAAAAATTATCTCTTGTTATTGCTCAAGGTATAACCAGTAAATCTTATATGGCTGGATTGCAGCAGTTTATTGAATTGTTTTCGGGTAGACCCGGAAGTGTTAACAGAATGATTGCTCAACTAGCAAACAACTCTTTACCTTTAAGTAGTTTAAGAAATGAGTTAGGAAAAATAATTACTCCATATACAAGGGAGTTAGGTTCTGATATTGGTGACTCTATAAGAAATAGAAACTTATTCTTTGAACCTTTAGCTTCAGAAGAAATACCAATTAAATATGACTTGTTAACTGGTCAACCTATTAAAGACCATGACTTTATCACAAGAATGTTTAATGCAGTGTCTCCTATCCAATTCAACATGGATTACTCTCCCGGGAGAAAACTGTTATTTGATAGTGGATACGATTTAAGAACATCTACTTATTCTGCTCCTGATGGAACTGATTTAAGCAATAATCCAAAGCTAAGATCATTATTCCAAAATGCTATAGGTAATCAAAAGATAGTACTTAAGTTAGATAAATTAGCTGCAAATCCCGGAATCTTAGAATCAATAAAACAAATGGAGTATGACCGTGATAACGGTTTAAAACATATAGATCCTAAGAAATATGCTCACAACATAAGGATTAAAAAAATATTTGATAGAGCTAAAGAAATTGCTTGGAATCAAATTAAGAATGATCCACGTGTTCAGGAGTTAATTGCAGAAGAAAGGAAGAAACAATTAGAAGGCATATATGCAAACAAACGCAGTGTAGAAACTGTAATCAAAATTAGAAAATAAGGTGTTAGCCAAATGGCGGTACAAACAACTGAAGAATACAAGAATGGTGGTGCCACCTCATACCCCTTTACAATTGAATATTTAAAAGCAAGTGACATCAAAGTAAGAATTGATGGAGCTTCACAAACTTATGTAGCCAGCAGTCCTAGTTCTGGACAATACACCGTAAGCGGAACAACAGTTACTCTTGGAGCACAAGCTCCATCAGGAACTGGAATTGTACATATATATAGAGAAACAGATGTTAATACAGCAGCAGCCGTTTTTGCTGCTGGTTCATCTATCAGAGCTGTTGATCTAAACGCCATACATGATATGGCTAGGTTTGCCAGCGTTGAACATAGAAATGAAATCATCACAGATGAGATTAGAGATGGACAAATTACATCTGCAAAAATAAAAGACGGAACTATTGTTGGTGCCGACATAAGTGATAGTGCACAAATACCATTTATCAAGTTAGCTACAGGTTTATTACCTAGCGGTATAACAGTAAATACTAACAACATCGTAAATGGTTCAATTAAGGCAGAAGACCTAGAGACTGGAACTCTAGATGGTAGATACTACACAGAAGCAGAATCAGAAGCTTTATTCCTTAGACAAGACTCATCAGAAACTCTTGCAAGTGGAACTGCATGGTCTAACGCCGATGACAAAGTAGCAACTACTGCTGCTATAAATGCACGCATTATTGACCTCATAGAAGAGGTTGGCGGATTTGTACCCGTAACAAATGAAACTTCTTTCCCTACATCTAACCCGGATATTAATAATGGCAATGGCACTGTGGTGTCTGTTCAAGCTGTATCAACAGATCTTACCCCCAGCTTGGGAACAGTCACTATCGCAAATGGTGCAGGATCTGGTAACACTGTCACTATTACAGGCGTAACTGGAGTTATACCTCAAGGGTTTGGAATGATACTTGAAACAACAAGTACAACACATACCTACGCATTCCACAGATTGGCAGCAAAAGCAACAGAGGTACATACCGTTGCTTCAAACATAACTACTATCCAAGCTGTCAATACTAATCAATCGAATATTAATGCAGTCGTAGCTAACCAAACAAATATTGATAAGGTAGCTGACAACGAAACTAATATCAATGTTGTTTCGGGCGAACTAACTGATATAGCAACAGACCTCGGTTCTATTACTAACGCCGTAGGTACTCATGCTCCCGGAAACGACATTAATACAGTCGCAAACAATATTCAGGACATAAAAGATGTAGCAACCACCATCGAAGCTGGAACATTATTCCAAGTCGATTCAGGAAATAAAACAACTGGTTCGCTTGTTTACTACGACGGTACAAGTTTTAAAGCGGACGCCACCACCACTAAATCAACAATAGTTACTGGAGGTAACTTTTAAATGGCAACAATAAGATTAAAAAAACGAGCTGCAAGTGGTGCTGCTGGTGCTCCTAGTTCATTAGCACCGTCAGAGATAGCATTTAACGAAGCAGATAAAAAACTATATTACGGATTTGGAGACGATGGAAGCGGAGGAGCTTCATCAGTAATTTCCATAGCCGGAGAAGGTGCTGTTATGCACCTTGGAAACGTAAACCAAACAGCAGCAGGAAATAAAACTTTTACAGGAAACCTTGTTGTTGGCGGTAACTTAACAGTTAATGGTACAACTTCTACACTTAGCACAACTAACTCAGTAGTTGCAGATAAAATAATCGAGCTTGGTAACGGTGTATCAGGTGTTCCAAGTGGAGACTCTGGAATAGTTATTGAAAGAGGTAGTTCATCTAACGCCTTTATGGGTTGGGATGAATCCGCAGATAAATTCCTTATGGGTACTGGTAGTTTTACTGGTTCAAGTACAGGAAACTTAACAGTAACTAAAGGTACATTAGCTGCAAATATAGATGGAGACGTTGTTGGTAACGTAACCGGAAACTTAACTGGTTCATCAACGTCTTGTACAGGAAACTCTGCTACAGCAACAAAACTTGCTACAGCAAGAACCATCGCTGGTGTTTCATTTGATGGAACTTCAAATATTACTTTAAATAATGCCAACATCACTAACGGTGCTGGATATGTAACTTCAAACACACAGCTAACCAACGAGCAAGTCCAAGACATCGTTGGAGCTATGGTCGATAGTAATACTGAAACTAATATTTCTGTTACTTATAATGACGCTAGTGGAAAATTAAATTTTGCTGCTACAGACACAAACACAACTTATTCAGTTGGAGATGGTGGTCTTACACAAAACAACTTTACTAATGCGTTAAAATCAAAACTTGATGGCATAGCAGCAGGGGCAACTAATACGGCTGCACCATATTACACATCAGCTATTGCAATAGGTGATGGTGGTTTAACTCAAAAGAATTTTTCAACAGCTTTAAAAAATAAGTTAGACGGAATTGCTACTGGTGCAACTAACGTTACTAATACTAACCAACTTACAAACGGTGCTGGCTACGTAACTAGCTCAATTATTAACTCACTTAATGCTAGTAACTTAAGTTCTGGAACAGTTCCATCAGCTCGTATCGGAACTGTGGACGGGGGCACATTTTAGATTATGTCTACGGTAATTAAGCTAAAACGTGGTACGTCTACACCGACTACCAGCGATATTGTTAGTGGAGAAGTTGCCTTAGATACATCTGCACAAAAGCTATACGTTAATGACTCTGGAACCATTAAAGAAATTGGAATGGGTCAATTAACTGCATCACAGCTTAATGATATAAATGTCGTTGCTGGGCAAGTTGCTCATGGAACTGATTTAGGTTCTGTAGCAGATACTTTAAGCTCAGCATCTGGTGCAAGTGATATTACGACAGTTGCAAACAATATCGACGATATAAAAGATGTCGCAGATGATATTGCGAAAGTCGTAACAGCAGCAAATGATTTGAATGAAGCAACCTCTGAAATAGAAGTAGTTGCTAATAACATTACAAACGTAAATACTGTTGGAAATAACATCACAAACGTAAATACCTTCGTAAACAGATATGTAATTGCAAGTAGTACACCATCATCACCTAGTGAGGGTGATCTTTGGTACAACTCTACAGCTAATGTCCTTAACTATTACACAGGTAGTGCTTGGGTAGGAATAACTGGATCAGGTATAGCAAGTCTTGCTGCTGATTCTAGCCCAGAACTAGCTGCTGGACTGGATTGCAATAATAACAACCTTACTGAGGTAGGGACAGTTAGTGGAAATAACTTACAAATAGATTTCGGTACACTTTAAATGGCTAAATTATTAAAATTAAGACGTGGTACTACAACGCAGCACGCATCATTTACAGGTGCCGAAGGTGAAGTAACTATAGATACCACGAAAGATACTGCTGTCATACATGACGGTAGTACACAAGGGGGAAGACCTCTTGCTAGAGAAGATATGAACAACGTATCTTCAGCGACTGTTGCTGGAAGATTAGGCACAGGTTCCTTAGCAACAACTAAACTTGCTGCTGGAGCACTACCAACAAACGTAACAGTAGCGACTGCAAACCTTGGAACAACTGGCGTATCTGCTGGCACCTATGGATCAGCGACAGCTATTCCAGCAATTACTGTTAACAATAAGGGGCAGATAACATCTGCAACTACAAACACCGTTAATACAACAACAAACCTCGGCACTTCTACAGCAACAACTTCTGTAACGGTAACGAGCAGCACAGGAAATAATGCGACTATAGGAGAAGCAACTGGATCTGCTGCTGGTGTAATGTCAACAACAATGCACAACAAACTCGATGGAATAGAGAGCGGAGCCACTGGCGATCAGACTAACGCTGAAATTCGAGCTGCTGTTGAAGCTGCATCTGACAGTAACGTCTTTACTGACGCAGACCACAGTAAGTTAAATGGTATTGCTGCTTCAGCTACTAACGTAACTAACAACAACCAGATATCTAATGGTGCTGGATATGTAACCAGTTCTGTAATTAACTCTTTAAACGCAAGTAATTTATCATCTGGAACTATTCCTGATGCAAGATTTCCTTCAACTTTACCAGCAGTTAGTGCAGCAAACTTAACTAATATTCCTTCATCCGTAGCTATTGCTGGTGGATGGCAAGTTAAAACAGGTAGTGGAAGTATAACTGTTCCTTCTGGTATGACTAGAATATGGTTATTTGCTCAAGCCGGTGGTGGCGGAGGAGGTGGTGACTTTTATGGTGCTACCTGTAACGCACACGCTGGTTCAGGAGGAAATGGCGGAAGTGTATATAGAGACTACGCCGTAAGTGGTGGTCAAACTGTTGCATGGAGTCTTGGTGGTGGCGGTCACGGCGGTGGCGGTGCATGCCACGTAGGTTACAACGGACACGGAAGTGGGTCCGGTTCTGGCGGTGGATCTACTATAACTATTAATGGTTCTCAACGAGTCACACTTGGTGGCGGAGGAAATGGTGGACATGCTGCTAACTGGTATGGCTGCCACAATGGTGGTGCTGGTAGTACTGGTAGTACAAGTGGTACTCACGCTAATGACAGTAGAACTACTTCGCAAAGTGATAGTGCGACTTTAAACGACATCATTCTTAAACAAGTTATGTCTGACAACGGAGTTAGTTCAACTAATGGTGGTCAACAACATAGTGGTTCTTGCCAAGCACCCGGACCCGGGGGTAGTGCAGGAAGATTCGTATATGGATTTAGTGGATAATGGATTACAATTTTGATTTAGCAGAGCAACTAGCTCTCATTAGACCAGTTAGAGATCAGAAATTAGCTGACTCTGACTGGACACAACTCGCTGATGCTCCTTTAACAAGTACTAAAAAAGCAGAATGGGCTACATACCGTCAGGCTTTAAGAGATGTACCAGCAAATTTATCTGAATCAGATTTCGATGCTAATAAAGATACTATTACAGATAAGAAAGAAGGAGCTCAAGTTTTCCCAGTACCACCTAGCTAGTGGAAATACCCACTATATTAATTCCACCAGTAGAGAACATAAATACAATATCTATACCTTTACCAACTGCTGACGTTCCTTATTACGTACCTTTAGTAGTTCCTCCAAGTGATCTTAAGGAACCTGAAGGTACAAAGCCTATGGAAACAACTGAAACAGTAACACCTACGCTTAATTTACCACCCTTACCACCTATACCTATACCACCAACGGACGTATTAATTACAACAAGTGTTGCAGCAGTCACGGCTGTCGCAGCAACGACTGTAACTCAACCTATTATTCAAAAATTAAGAGAGAAAATACAGAAGTTTTTACAAGATAAGATAAAGACATGGAAGGAAAAGTTCCTGAACAGAAAAAAGAAAAAGGACTCATCGGTAAATTAAAAGATGCAGCAGAAGATAAAGAACATCAGATAGAGGTACTTGGTACCTTTGTAAGACTGGGAGTTGTCGTCTGGAGTGGTTTTATTATCACGATGAATTACGTAGATATCCCCATGGTAAAGAAGTCTGGGAACAGCGATATCACTTTCGTAGCCAGCGTTTTTACGGGCGCACTGGCAACATTCGGTTTGACTACTGGCAAGAATGGCGGTAGTAAAACACCTACAAATTGCCCGATGAAAGATAAACCAAAAGCATGAAAAAACTAATCTTGCTTTTAGCTCTGTTATCACCCAGCATAGCTAGAGCCAATACTGTCACTCCCCAGTTCACAACAGGGTCGATGAACAGTACGACCACTACCACTCAAACTATCGTGGAGACAGAACAGGTCCAAGTTTTCGGTGCAACCGTTAACACTTGGTCTGGTACAAACGTAACTCCATCAGCAGATATAGCGACAAGTGGTACAACGTTTTCTGTGACTAACACAGCCAACCCATGGAGTTTAGAAACAACAACAAGAGCAGCAGGGTTAGTAGAGCAGCGAGATTACACTCGAAATTACACAATAAACTCTACTACTACTTCACTCTCTGTCTTCTCTCAATAAGTCCAGTACTGGCTGAAGGAGACACCAATAACAATGCAAATCCTGTGGCAGCAGCCACGGGAAATGTAACCAATTCAGCCGTGCAATTCCAGAACAATGGAGCATCGTCACGGCAGAACTATGGTCCAAACATTTCATGTAATGGATCAACAATGACGTTTAGTCCTTTTTATATGGGAAGCCATACTAATCCGTACACTGCGGATGAAGATACAAGAGACTTATACCCATCTAGTTATCAGTTAAATGAGAACTGGGGGTTTCAAGTTAACTTCATGGTTCCCCTAGATAAGGAAGGATACAAACAATGTAAAGCCATCGCTAAACGTCAAGAAGAAAAGATGCAATTAGATTTTGAGCTCGTACGTGCACTTAAATGTGCTGAGCTTCAAAGGACAGGCTTTACCCTGCTACCCGGGTCACGTGTATATCACCTCTGCTCCGATGTAGTACCTATTCAATCACTTATTACCAATAAAAAATAATGTTAGCAATCGTTAAACCATTCGTGCTGGGTGCACTTAAGCAACAAAAATTCAAGCTTTTTGTAATTGAATTATTAGAAAAGTTAGTTGAGCAAACAGATAACGATTTAGATGACAAGGCAGTTGCCATCGTTAAAAAAGGTTTAGGACTTTAAACCTGTAAATCCACTCGAAAATATATGACTAAAGAAAAAGAATCTAAGAGAGAAACTAATAGAGTATTAAATCTTTTTCAAACACCTATATATGAAGAGATATATGAGGGTGAGAATTTAGATTTAGTACAAGAAGAAATTAAATCAGCTATAGAAGAGACTGAATTTTTAGAACGAGATCAAAGCACTCTAGGTCATTTAATTTGTAAAAATGAATTTAATACTGACTGGATAAGTGACAAAAAACTTCCAAAGTTTGACTGGATGTTAAATGAAGGTTTAACTAGATATTGTCAAACTATTGGTGTTGACCCAGATGGTGTTGCTTATACAAGAGAGTCTTGGATTAATAAATTTGAAAAGAATAGTTTTTCTCATATACATGAACATGGGCAATCACATATATCTGGTGTCTACTACTATCAAACAACTGGTTACGATGGAAATATATTTTTTGAAACACCTGTAGCACAATCTAAATGTTCTAAGATTTGGCAACAAATGCCAAGTCGTATATATAGACCTAGTTGCAAAGGTAGTGTAATTTTATTTCCCGGATGGTTACGTCACGGGGTATCAGAAAATTTTACAGACGATACAAGAATATCAATTAGTTTCAATATAAATTTAGTCGGAGATTGGAAACCTCTTAGTCCATGTGAACGACGAAAAAGTAATTAATTATGAAAAAGAAAGCAACCGAAGATCAATTTAACGAGTTGCATAATCTGGTTACGAAGGAATTTCTACAGCGTATAAAAGGCGGAGAAGCTACCACTCAAGACCTAAAAGCAGCTTGTGATTGGCTTAAAGCTAATGACATTAGCGGTGTTGCTTATGAAGGAAATCCTTTAGATAAATTAGCCAAAATCATGCCAACCGTTGATCCAGAATTAGTACAGGCAAAGCTTTATGGCAAGCACTAGCGAATACTACAAATCCAACCCAGCAGCGAAAAAGAAAAGACTTACGCAGCAAAAAAAATACAACAAAACAAAGAAGGGATTAGCACTACGTGTTAACGCGAATCGACTTAATCACAAACTCGGTACCTATGGAAATGGTGACGGCAAAGATGCTGCTCACTATAAAGGCAGTACCACTAATGGCAGAACACAGAGCCCATCAATTAACAGAAAAAGTCGACTCAAAATACGTAAAGCATGACCCCTCTATTACCTAGTCCAAAACATTACTTACACAACTTAATAACCATGACAAGTTCAGATTCTAAACGGCTCTGGAGAAGAGCTGTAAAAGAGCACTTCAATTGTACATGTGTTTATTGCGGAAAAACTTATGAATTTAAAGAACTTACACTCGATCATGTCCAACCTCGTTCAAAAGGTGGACAGGATCTTACATCAAATGTGGTATGCGCTTGCAGAAAATGTAATGCGGACAAAGGTAGTAGCCATTGGCTCGGATGGATGCGAAAGGTATTTGGAATACAACCATTGCGAGAACTAATTATTCATCAACACATTGTTAAAAATGTCTAGAACAAATAACCTATCGGTTAGAAAAGAAAAAAAGGAAAAACCTAAATCAAAAGATCCAAGACCTAAGATTGGAGACTTTCCTAATAGAGAGGCTTATCGTCAAGCGGTTTTAAAATGGAGAGTTAGAAATGGGTTTGCTAAAGCACCAAAACCTAAAGAAAAGAAAAAATACGTCAGTCCTAAAGAACGTAAGTTTGGTAAAGACAAACTAAAAATCAACAAAGAGATAGAGAAACAAGTTGATAAGTACGTAGCTGACAGAAAGAAACCAATTAATAAAGTTGATTACTCTTCTGAAAATGTATCCAAAAAAGATAACAAAAAAGACAACAAAAACAACGAAGAAAAAGTAGAAAGCAACAATAAGAAATTAAAAATTAAATCAACTACTGTTGGTGGTCCAGTTGCAGATGGCGTTGAATACGCAAAATCTAAAGGTGATGACCTAGCTGGTTATAGAAGAACTAAAGATACACGTATTACTAAGAAACTTAAGAAAGCTGGTTTTACAGAAGATCGTTTAGCAAGGCTACGAAAAGAACACGCTGAATGGAAAGCAAAGCGTAAGAAGAAAAAGAAAAAGTAAACACTAACTGACCCGAAAGGGTCTTTTTTTTATGGCAAAACAAGTTGGCTTAAACGCCATTGTGGAAGGTGCTGCCAAGCGTTTAAAAAAGATTCGTGATGTACCTAACTACAGAGATACTGTTCGTTATAGTCAAATTGACGAGCAGCTAAGAGAACAAACATGGACTGTAGATAAAAATAATTACTTGAACCTAGATAGTGATGAAAAGATAAAACTTCATCAACAAATATTGTATGAGTCTGGAACTGTAAAAACTCAAGGTAATCTTTGGTATAACGATCAACCTTGGATGGAGAAAGTTCCATCATTGGGTAAAGTTAACAAGAAAGGCAAACCTAGCCATGTAAAAGCTAAACGTGCCTTTGGCAAAATCGAAGATCCTAGTGAAGTTGGTTATAACGACGACAAACGCTATGCGAAGACTCAAGCTAAACAAGCAGAAGACAGATCTTATAATTTAGAAGAGGGTTCAACTGGTTATAAGGAAGTAAAAGCAAGACTAGCTCAACTAGACCCAGATGGGTCTTTAGGAATTAATACACCTGAAATGCTTGTCGAGATGAGGAACACCAATAAAAGGCAAGTTAAAGACAAGCTAGACACTATTAAGCAGTGGAATAAAGACTTGAAAGATTATGAAGGTGTAACTGATAAAGCAGAGTTCTATACTGCCGGACATGCGTCTTCAAGAGCTAAAGGTGGACCAGCAGTTGCAAGTAATTTTGGCTTTCCAGAAACAGGTGCTCAAAACTATAAAACACAAAATAAAGAAGATTTACCTAAATGGTTACTTGAAGAAATAGGCGTAGATACATCATGGGCAATGTGGGTTGATAGATACCTTTCTGATGTTCATGGTTTAGGGCTTATACAAAAGACTGACGCTCAACGATTTTTAACTGATTTTGACAGGTTAGATATTCTCAATAGAAATGTTGATTGGCAGACCGCTCTACAGGCTCGTATAAACGATCTGAACAACGCTTACTAAATTTATCCACATTCGTACATGACTGACGTTTTAACGTCCTTACAGGGCGATTTCAAGCTGTTTCTGCAAGCATTATGGGACCAGCTTGATCTCCCTTCACCTACTAGGGCGCAATATGCCATTGCAGATTATTTACAACACGGACCTAAACGTTTACAGATCCAAGCCTTCCGAGGAGTCGGAAAAAGTTGGATTACTGGAGCGTTTGTGTTGTGGACTCTGTTTAATGACGCAGAAAAGAAAATAATGATAATTTCCGCTTCTAAGGAGAGGGCGGACAACATGAGTATCTTCTTACAGAAACTAATTATCGAAACACCATGGCTAAGTCACCTACAACCAAAGAGCGACGACGCAAGATGGTCAAGGATTTCCTTCGACGTACTATGCAGTCCTCATCAGGCTCCATCAGTCAAAAGTGTTGGTATTACTGGTCAGT
>VTLG01005331.1_pt1 | contig 22560 bp, 13 predicted proteins | sample 4694571 | NCBI WGS metagenome assembly VTLG01 (sample SAMN12604809, study PRJNA352737) | marine metagenome | biome: ENVO:00000447; feature: ENVO:00000209|ENVO:00000569|ENVO:01000036; material: ENVO:00002151; isolation source: viral sequences binned using virsorter ...
GGTTCTCACGCCCTCCTTTTTTTTCTTTACAAATATTTATACCTATGGCGATACCCAATACAACTGATCTCGATACCGAACTATCCGCAGTCAATTCAATATTGGGTGCCATTGGTCAGTCCCCAATTACTTCCCTTGCTGTAACTAAAGATGCTAATGGTAATGATATCACACCATTCGCAAACCCTGAAGTAGCAGTAATATATGATCTATTGAAAGAATGTAATATAGATATACAAGCCGAGGGTTGGACATTCAACAAAGAGGATCATGTAAAGTATGCACCTGATGCCAATAAGAATGTTAAACTACCTAAAAATATACTACAACTATCTTTACATGATGGTTTAGATGATAAGTCACAAAGATTAATTATAAAAGATGGTAAATTATATGATAAGGTAGATCATACATATGAATTTACAGGAGACTTAAGCTTAGATGTAGTATGGTTATTTAAATTCGAAAATCTTCCACAAGTATTTAGACGTTATGTTATCTATTGTGCCGCTAGTAGAGCAGCTGCTCAGCTAGTAGCTAACCCACAGTTGGTACAGATGTTACAAAGTAAAGAAGCTTATGCTAGAGCTACTTGTTTAGAATATGAGTGCAATCAAACTGATCCATCTTTCTTTGGCCTTGGACATGACCAACGCTATAGAGCCTTTATTCCTTTAGATGCATTGAGACGCTGATGGCTAGTATCACACAAACAATACCAGCTTATACAGATGGTATATCACAACAGCCAGATCAATTTAAAAATCCAGGTCAAGTTTCAGAGGCTATTAATGTTATACCTGAAATCCAAACTGGCTTAGTCAAGAGACCTGGTAGTAAATTTATTAGAACACTACAAGAACTAGATGCTACAGCTAGCTTCTTTCATTATTATAGAGACCAGACCGAGCAATATATAGGTCAAGTACAACGTACTTCTGATGGTTATCCTAATGTAAAACTATGGACACTTAAAGATATCCCTTCATTAGGTAAGACAGCTGGGGATGCAATGACCGTTAATTATAGTGCAACTAATACAGAAAATATAAAACAATACTTAAAGCATTCAGATAGGGATCAACTACAGTTCTTAACTATTAATGATTATACATATATACTAAATAGATTTCCTAAGAAAGCTGATGGAACTAATAATCCCTGTAACATGACTAATGATAGGTCACCAGGATGGGGTAATGGAGACGTTGGTCATGAACACTTTGCTTATGTAGAACTTAAGAAGACTTCTAATGCTAGGCAGTATAGTTTAGATCTTAATGCTGCTACTAATGTTGGTGATAGTGCTGAGGTTACTACTGTAACAAGTGTAACAAAAATTAAACATAAAGAAGTGTACCCAAATCATCAAGTACATAATAAAACTGGTGGTATTATGGTGAGGTATGCGAATGATGGAACTGACAATTATCCTAATGCATCTAGTAATTTAAGTCTTAACACAAGTAATGAATATACAGGTGGTGGACCATTCCACACTAGACACTGGAAAGATTGGGGTAATGGTGTTTGGGAAGTTGCAGATAGACATGAAGGTACATGTCCTGATACAGGTACTAAAGTATTCTCATTAGGCACTACAAGTGATATACATAATAATACTAAAGTTACTGTATATAAACAAGAAGGTAATACTGTTACTGAATTAAATACAGAAGCATTGTTAGCTAAGAGAGCTAACCTTGTATTCCGTTGGACTACAAAAGGTGTATCAGGCACAGATCCAGAGGCAGGTGATAGCATCAAAGGAAAAGACTATGTATGTAAGTACGAGTATGATGTAGAATTATTACATGGTGGTGAGTACTGGCAAGAAGGTGACTTTATTAAATTCCGTTTTGGTGATCCATATGGTGGTGGTACAGGAGGTCCCGCTGCTTTCATAGATAATACATATTACCTTGAAATAGAAGAAGTAGAAGAACAGAAAATTAAAGCTAAGATATCGACTGAAGGAGACGGACTCATTAGACCTGAGCCTACTCCATTCAGTGCTGATATGGCGGTCAGTTCTGGTTCTATCTTAGGTGGTATGAAAAGTACTATCGGATCATTACTAGGTACAGCAGATACTACTGTTGAACAGATAGGTAATGGTTTGTATCTTAATAGTGCTAACGCATTCAATGTAAGTACACCAGAATATGATTTAATGAATATCATCACTGATGAAGTAAATGATATTAGTAAACTTCCTAGTCAATGTAAGCATGGTTATGTAGTAAAGGTAGCTAATAGTGACTCAGAAGAAGATGATTACTATATGAGATTCTATGGTAACAATGATGGCGATGGACCTGGGTCTTGGCAAGAATGTGTTAAACCTGGTATTAGATATAAGATAGATCCATCTACAATGCCACTACAATTAGTACGTGAAACTGATGGAACATTTACAATACAGCAAGGTACTTGGCCTGACCGTCAGGTTGGTGATAATAAAACTAACTTTAAACCTAGTTTCTTAAGCCGTGGTTCTAGTATTGAATCAGGTGCTCCTCCAACTGATCAGCGATATATAAATCAAATGGTATTCTGGAGGAATAGGGTTGGTATGCTTAGTGGTACTAATGTTATTCTATCTCAACCTGGTGATGATAATATAACTCAGCCAAATTTTTGGGCGAAGACTGCACTAACTTTATCACCTGAAGACTGTATAGATTTATCTGCTGGTGCTGATACACCTGCTAACCTATTTGAAGGTATAGAGACTGGCCAAGGTTTACTATTATTCAGTGAAAACCAGCAGTTCTTATTAAGTGCTGAAGCCGAAGTATTAAATCCTGATACTGCTAAATTAGTATCAGCTGCTACTTACAATTATAATGTCAAGACCCAACCAATATCATTAGGTACTACTATAGCATTTCTAGATAATGCTGGTAAGCGTAGTAAATTTTTTGAAGCGACAAATATTCAACGAGGGTATGAACCTGAAATATTAAATCAAAGTGCTTCTGTTCCTGAGTTATTGCCAAAAGATATTAATTTGATTACTAATTCTAGAGAGAATACACATGTATTTTTTGCTGTAGAAGATACTTATGAAATATTTGGTTATAGGTATTTTGATAGTGGTGAGAAGAGAATACAATCTGCATGGTTTAGATGGAAGTTAGATAAACCTGTAAGATATATGATGGTAATTGATGACATATTACATATAGTACATTCTGGTGATGGACCTAATGGAAGCAATGGATTTGGTAATCTTGTTCGTATTCCATTAGTAGATAAATGGGCTAACTGGATTAATGACTTTCCTATTCATTTAGATAATTGGTCTAGTATTACTCTTACTCCTGATAAGTATAATGCAGATGATAATAAAACTACTTTTAGTTTATCAGTAAAAGGGTTTGATGATAATCGTACAGTCTATGTATTAGATGCTACACCTGGATCTGATTTAGGTAGATATGGTATTGCTACTGTTATTAATCAAGAAGCTACATTAATTGGTGATTGGGCTACGGCTGGTCATAACTTATATGTTGGTTATAATTTTGATATGCAAGTAAAGCTTCCAACTATATATCCTTCAGCTAGATCTGGTGATAGAACCTCAGCTGATATAAATGCATCATTAATTATACATAGGTTGAATCTATCTTTAGGTGCATCTGGTGTATATGAAACTACATTAGAACGTGTAGGCAAACCTGCTTATACTCAATTAATTGAATCATCTCTACAAGATGCTTATATAGCAAATGATACACCATGGTTAAATCAACAAATATATACTATCCCAGCGTATGAGCGTAATAAAAACTTAACAGTATATTTAAAATCAACTCACCCATCTCCTGCTACCCTATACTCTATGAGTTGGGAAGGGGATTACAGTAATAAATTTTATCAACGTGCAGGCTAACTACATTCACCCTATCACATTGGAGGCTGCCATAGAGGTGGCCTCTAACTTACGTCCTGATGACCGGAGAGAGGTCGAAGAAGGTCATGGACATGATCCAGTAGAGGTTCTTACTCTTGCTGCTAACGATTTATCTTGTGTGTACTTCACGGTGCCTAACGGCAAGACTGCCGGTATGGCAGGTGTTAATGATGATGGAGCTATCTGGATGCTATGCACTCCAGCGATCCATGAGTATCCTATCACCTTTGCCAGAGAAGCTAAAAGATTTGTCGATAGACAAGAGCATAAACTATTGTGGAACATCGTTGATAAAAGAAATAAGGTCCATTTAAAATTACTAAGATTCTTAGGGTTTAAATTCCTACGGGAGTTTCCTTATGGACCTAACCAAATAACATTTATAGAATTTGCCAAATGTGCAATCCCGTAGTCGGTGCCGTAATCGGCGGTGGTCAAGCTGCCCTCGGTGCAATAGGTCAGAACCAAGCTATTAAAGCTAGGAATAAAAATAGAGCTAAACTTTATGCAAATGATTTAGCCAGAATACATGGTCAACATCTTGTCAATATTGGTAACTACTACTTACGAGGAGTAGATGCTGAGATTGCATGGGATGAAAATGCTTTAAAAGCAAGCCAAGCTGTTGATGCTCAAGATGTTATAATTAATGAGGCAATTGCTAAATCATTAAAGGATACTGAGACTGATTATGTCAAGATGATAAGTGATCCACGGATTGCTAAGAGTCTTGAAAGAACAGGTCAAACTGCTAGGCGTGCAGGTAGATCTGCAAGAGCAGCTCTTGGTCGAGCTAAAGCAGGTCGTGCAGCAAGTATTAGTAGACAAAGAGATAAAGCAGCTATTTCATTAGCTGAGATACAACAGTTAAGACGAGAAGCAGATCGAGATGCTTACATGAAAATAGGTTTTGAGCCGCAAAGAGCTGCTGATCCTCCTAAACCAGTCTTTGAAAAAGGACCGAGTTTATTTAGTACACTAACCAAGATAGCTCTAGGAGCTGCACAAGGATACTTTATGGGCAAAGATTTACAAGGCGCTGTTCCTAAGAAAATAACTCCAGGTGTTGATACTGCTAAAGCAATTACAGATGCAACAGGTGGAAGTGTATTAAAAGAATGGACCACTGATCAAGCTATTAATGCTTCTTCTAAAGTAGTAGAGGGTAGTTATATGGCACCTGTTGGTGGATTACAGAATAGATGGGAATTACTTACTGGACGCTTTGCTGCTGAAAGAAGTTGGTATCAGTCTGAATTAGCAGACAAAGCTATAGGTCATTCAGATTTTGCGGGGGTAGGTAGATGAGCTACGCACAAGCTGGAGAACGGGCTAGATCTGAATTAGATCGTCAAGAAAATATAGGTAGACGTTGGGAGAGTTTAAATTTTAATCAAGCCCAACAAAATACTAAACAAAATTTTGCTACTGATTTATACGAAGCAATGCAGCTTGGAGCACCCACAGCTGAAAGATTGCTAAAAGAACATCAGAAGAGACAAGATTACAATGCAAGAATGTCTGAACTACTAGATCCTACTGGACTTAGTGTTGCGTCAGCTGCAGAGTTTGGTGATAAAATAAGTGAAAGAAGTAAGGAAGGTGCTGCTCTCTATGCTAAAGGTTTAGATCAGTTAGGATTTAGACCAGAAATAGCAGAGAAACTTGACTATGCTCAGGGTCTTAGGTCTAGACAAATTAATGCTACTAAATGGCATAATCAAAAACTGTCAGGATTGCTACCACATGTTCAGAATGCTATAGATACTAGTAATATAGTTTTTAAAACAGAAGATGGTAGATTAATTGATCTTTCTAAAGGCATTGATAATGCAGAAGATCATGCTTTAGTTTCTAACTATTTTGCTCAAGAGTATATAAAAACAACTGGTATATTAGAATTAGGCACAGAGTTTAATTTAAGTTTAGAGACAGGAAAGAAGATTGATAAAGGTTTAGTTTCTCTTCATGCACAGTTTGTTAAAAAGAATAATCAAGAGAAAGAGTTTATACGTAAACAGGAAGTAAGAGATGAATTAATTCAAAAATTAGATAAAGGTGAAGAACCTGATTGGGATTATTTTTTAAATAGAATAAGTACTTTTACAAATAAAAAAGGTGAACGTTTAAGCTTTGCAGAAATGCACGATTGGTTGTTTGATTATGCTAAAGAGTTAGCTCAGACTGATATTGAACGTGCTGAAATATTAGAAGAGAAATTAATATCTGGTAAATTTAGCGGTCCAGGTGGTGCACGAGTTAATTTTGCTAAAACCAGGGTAGATAATTTTTCTAACCAAATAGCTGATAATTTAAAAACGAATGCAGATAGGACTGAAGTAAATAAATTAAGACCTTACTATAAAATAAAACAGAATTTTAATCAAGGTGATTATGCTAATGAAGATGGTTCACTTAATAAAGGAGCTTTCTATAAAGCTGCTGGTGAAGCAGGACTTTCTTTAAGTGATGTATCAAAAATCGTTGCATCAGCAAACAATGTTGTAGATGGAGAAGATGAAGCACAATGGCTTAGGTCTGCTACATCCCTTACACAAGACGATGTTAATGGTGTGTCAGCTGAAAATCAGGAATTAGCACAAAGTAGATTCAATGAATTAGATGCAGAGAGAAAGCTGTATAAACCGAATACACAATTAAATAGAGATTTTAAATTTGCAGAGGAAGGAATTGATACAGCATCAAATTTTGGTAACAAAATTACAGGAACCAGTAACGATTATAAAACTGAACAAGGATGGGTTGCTCATTTAGCAAAAAAAGAGTTAATCAGACAGTATAAAATGTTCTTACCTGGTCTAAATAATAATCATAGTGAAGCACTTAGACAAGCTACAGAAGCGGTATTAGGTAATAGATCTACTACATGGGGATTAATGGGTAACCCTGAAAATATAGATGATGTTAGAAAAGGTTTTTTCTGGCAACTACATCTAAAGAATCAAGACTCAACAATTAGAGGAATTACCAAATCTGGTAATGTATTTTTTAATCAAAATAGTTTTGATCTAGATGCAAGTAAAGCTGATTTTGGTTTAGGAAACTTGAAAGAAGATCCTAACTTACAATTCATTGTCAGTAATATGAGTGAAAGAGATAGAACAGCTATTAAAAATTACAATTCTACTAAAACTGGTGGAGAACAGACACCACTATTCAAAGCTTTATATCAAGGTTATACACGTAAATTTAAGTCTAAGGATGTTGATCATATACCTATGGATGAGAGAGACTTTGCTAGATTTTTATCTCAGGTGTTAGGTACGCCTACACCACAAAGTCAGGAGTCAAAAGAATTGAATAATGGTTTAGATACTTTAAGTAAGATACCAGGAGCAGAGAGAATTATACAGTCATATATTAAAACAAAACAATGCAGAACAGCGGGTACACTTGCTCAATACTTTGCTGAATGTAGACAAGCACAAACTGGTGTAATACAATCTCAACAACCTGACCAAGTGACATTCGGAGGGCCATAAACTATGACAATTCAACAAAGAGTTCAAGAGTTTATTAATTCCGATGAAGCAGCGGATATGAATGAAGCTGACTTTTCCTCAAGATTATTAGAGATACAGAATCCAGTTACTACTGAAGAGGAGCCTGTTCCACAAGTAGAACCTGAAGAAAAATCATTACCTCAATTACCTCAATATTCTGGATTACGTCCAAATGAGATACGAGATCTTGAACGTGCGGAACGACTAAGATCTGGTGAAGAACAGATTAACCCTAATGAAGAAGAAGCTGCAAGAGCTTTAGCTAGTGGTGTCTTAGCTACATTAAATTCTGTAGCAGGTATAGGTGATATACCAGCAAGACTACGTGGAGAAGAAGTACCACTACGCTTCTCAGAAGCATTTGATATAGATCCAATTGAACTTGATACAAAGTGGGGACCCTACTTAGAATCTATGGTTCATTACGGTAGCTTAGGTGTTGGCATTATAGGTGCTTTAGCAGTATCTCCATTTTCCTTACCTACACTAGGCGGAGGAGCAGGCGTCGCAAGTAAAGTTGGTACAGGTATTTTACAAGGTTCGATCATTGGTGCAGGACAAGACGCGATATCAATACGTTCTCATGAACAGAATGCTTCAAGAATGCTTATTGATATGTGGCCTGGTTTTGAAAGATTAGTTGGTCCTTTAGCTACTAAAGACTCTGATAGTCCTTTAGCTATATACCTTAAAAACATATTAGAAGGGATAGGGTTTGAAGCTGCATTAGGTGGTACTTGGGAGTTATTAGGTCAAGGTCTTAGTAAAGCAAAGAGAGCTACATTAAAGAATAAAGTTAAAGATAGTGCTTTAACTAAATTAGAAGATAGATACAATCAAGCTAAGACTAAAGGAGAAGCTGAGTTTACTGAACAAGATGAGTTTCTTAGAACTATTTCTGATTTAGAACAGAGACAGCTTGGAGGTGAGGTTATTGATATGGATAACTTACCGCCTTCTCCTTACATTGGGACTAGAGGCCATAAGAATGCTGCAAACACAGACTCTTGGCAAGGTAGTCCAATATCAAGATCTACACCATATGATAACTGGAGTAATCTAAATAAGATTGATACAGAAGAACCTTTTGGTTCTGTTGACTCTATCCTTACTACTCTAGATTATGAGAATCTAGCTACTGATGGTATTGATAAAGGTTTACTGAATAGACTCAGAAAACGTTTAGTAGATGATGATAGATTCCAAGAGATATTAAAGAAAGCTAAAGCTAAAGGTACTTCTACTTATACAGCTTTTAGACAATCGTTTGATAGATATGGAGAGATAACAGGATTAAACTTTAAGAATCCTAAAGCAGACTGGGAAGCTTATCTTAAGCGTACTGGTTTGACTACATCAGATATCTTTAATTATGAGAGTATAATCAACTCTACTTTTAAAACTGTACGTGACTTAGCTACAGCTGCTAAAGAAGTTAAGAGAATAGGAGGTGATGTATTTTCTGTAGATGGTCCTATGAAAGCTATTGCAGATAGATTAGTCACAGGATTTGATCTTCTTAATTACAACCGTCTTATATCTAGAAGTAATGTAAAGAATGCTGACAAAGCATTATTCAGTTTACATAAAGAATCATTAGAAGGTGTTGATCTTCTTATGAACTTTCTTGATAGAGAAGCTCCTGAAGAGTTGATAGATCAAGTACTTAAGTTCTTATCTACATCCCATAGATCAGGCAAAATGGCTGATTTTAATAATTGGATGAGACAGAAGATGACAGGTGGTGATATGCTACCTGGCAGGAACAAGCAGGGTGCTTTACTTGATGAACTGCATCAAATACACATCAATAGTTTCTTCGGTCCTAAGACCGCTCAGAGGGCTCTCTGGGGTACAGGCTTTAACTCATATCTAAATCAGTTTAATGATGTACTAGGAGCTGCTTTAAGGTATCCATTCACTAGAGATAGCAAACAGTTTAAATCACAGTTTGCATCTTTTATGTCTATGATTGATTTTATACCTGATGCTTTTAGAATCTTTAAAGGTAACTTAAGTGAAGCCTTTAAGAAAGGTGCTGATATTGATACTCGCTTTACAGAGTATGGAAGGCGACATAATATTGATGAATCTTATGAGAAATGGTTAGAGTTTGAAGGTACAGAAGCAGATAAGATTGTATGGAATATGTGGCAGGTAGCTCATAACCTTAATGGTGATACTAATTTCGGAAGGTTTGCTTCTGGTGTTAGTAGAACTATGGATGCTGCTGATAAAACCTTTAATGAATTAATACGTCATAAGCGTGTTAAAGAGATAGCAATGCGAGATGCATTGATAGCTCAAGAGAAAGGTGATATCAGTGAGATAACTGAAGAAGTATTAGATATAGCTGGTCAGTTGTATGAGCAGAAATTCTATAATGAATTCGGTGATATAGATCTTAAAAAAGAAGCTTTCACTAATAATGAATTTAATGAAGTAACTTATCGTACTGAATTAGAAGGTCCAGCTAAAGCCTTTACTCAATTTATTGAACAAATACCTTTTATAAAACCTTACTTTAGATTTGTTAGATCTGGTATTAATGGTCTTAAAGTTAAGACACAGAATATGCCAATACTTGCTGGTATGCTTAAGAAAGAAAGAGATATATTCTCTGCAGATCCAAGTAATTTAACTACAGTCAGAAAGTATGGTATTGAAACACCTTGGGATCTTGAAAGAATGAAAGGTAGACAATTAGCTAGACAAGCTATGGGAATGGGCCTTGTTTATACAGCAGGGCAGGCATGGTTATCTAGTGGTCTATGGGGTAATGGTCCTAATAATCAAGGAATGAGGAACTTATTCAGAGACACAGGTGGAGAAGCTAATACTATTGAAATAGGTGGTAAGCGTGTATCCTTAGATCTCTTTGAACCGTTTGACTTACTACTAAAAGGCGTAGCTGATGTCGGAGAAAATATGTCTTTGATGGGTCCAGAGTGGGCTGAAGGTAAGCTTCAAGCATTTGCAGTTGCTACAGCATTCTCAGAGGCTGCTACTGATGAGACTTTCTTATCTGCAGTAGGTGATCTTATAGATCTTCTGAGAGGTAAACCTGGTGCAGGAAATAGAATGATATCTAACCTTGCACACTTTGTTCCATTAGGTGGTTGGAGAAGATGGGCTGGTCAGACATTAACTGATTCTTATCGTGAGATTAACTCTTCCATCTGGAATGAAAGAGGTTTACTTGAATCAGGTCCATTACAAGCTATAAGAAAAGATAATTTAACTACAGAATTCCTAGCTAAAGATCCCTTGCCTTTTAAATATAATATATTAAATGGTGAAAAGTTTAAAGAAACTAGCGTTCTTGGTAGATTATGGAGAGCTACAAGTATGGTAGCAATTGAACCTGGTGCAAGCCCAGGTCAGAAATTATTATGGCGCAGTAACTATGATCTGCGTGCTTCTGTATGGAATTCACCTGGTCCAGACCGTATATCTTTAAAAGATTCTGGTTTCTTGAGAAGTGAATTTGAAAGAGAAATGGGCAGTGTAAAAATACGTGGTGAAAACTTAGAGCAATGGTTGAATCGTATGGCTAAAGATCCACGAATCGTAGCTTCTATGAATGAAATGATTCAAGATAAAAAGAATGGTATTTATGATATAAATCCTATGAAAGCTTATTATCATAATAAAGTTATTAAAAAACGATTTGAGGATGTTAGACGACTTGCTTGGAGTAAAGTACGTAAATTACCAGAAGCTCAAATACTCATTCAAGAGCGCTTAGATTTAAAACAACGTGAGACGTTAAAACTTAAGAAAACAGCTACCCAAGAACTACTCCTTCCTACAAGATAAGATATGACAGTAACAACAACACCTGCCACACAGGAATTTTTCAATGGAACGGGTAGCCAAACTAGCTTCACGTTCAACTTCACAAACTCTTTTGAAGATGATGATGCGTTGGTATATGTGTGGAATACAACGACATCAAAATGGGATTTAAAAGAAAAGGATACAGACTATTCACAAACTGGTACTATCATTAGTTTCTTTACTGCACCAGAAACTGGTACAGGTAATGTTATGATTACCAGGAAGACAGATGTAGTTGATCCTAAAGTAGATTATCAACCTGGCAGTTCTGTTAGGGCACAGGATCTTGATAATAATCAGAGACAAGTAATACAAAGACTACAAGAGTTAGAGAATCAGTTACTAAATAATTCTTCAGCTAAACTACATGGTAACTTAGATCTTAATAACTATAACATAGTTAATGGTGATCAAGTATTTGCTAACTTGCATGTATCTAACACACCACCAGAGAATCCAACTAATGGTACACGTTGGTTTGATACTGAATCAGGTAGAACTTATATCTATTATACAGATGTAGACTCTTCAGACTGGGTAGATACAACACCTACATATGTACAGGTAGGTACTAGTGACGAAGCTCTGCCTCTTGCAGGCGGTACAATGACAGGGTTCATTACCCTTCATTCTAATCCCACCTCTTCTATGCATGCTGCTACTAAATCATATGTAGATACAGCTACATCATCTGGATTATCAGATGGAGATAAAGGTGATATTACAGTAGCTTCTAGTGGTACTTCATGGACTATAGATGACAATGCTGTTGATGCTGCAGCTATTGCAGACAATGCAGTAGGTACAGATCAGCTTGCAGGTATAGCTAAAGGTGGTCTTATACATGGAAATGATAGCGGTGATCCTGCTGTATTAACTGTAGGTTCTAATGGTGAGGTATTAAAAACTAACAGCAGTGGCCAAATAGAATGGGGTTCTGTGACTGGTAATGGTACTGTAACACAGATTGGAGCTACATCTAATGGTGGTTTACGGACTAATACTGGTAGTGATTTTACAACTTCTGGTACTTTAGGCATAGATGTAAATGCTAAAGGTGACCTGGTAGTCGGTACTGCAGATAATACTGTAACTAATTTGACAGCTGGTGCTAATGGTAAGGTGCTTACAGCAGATAGCGGAGAGGCTAGTGGTCTTAAATGGGCAGATGCTTCAACTACTATTGCTGATAACTCAGTCACTGGTGCTAAGATAGCTTTATCTGGACAAGACCACGGTGATATAATGTACTATGATGGTACAGATTGGGTTGTTCTAGGAGCTGGTACAACTAATCATTTCCTACAAACAAAAGGAGTAGATGCTGATCCAGTATGGGCTTCAGCTTCAGCTGCTAATACATTCACAGCAGCATATAAAAAACAAGGAGAGAATACTAGTAGTACTGGTGTTATCACTACTAGAACGATAGACAGCAAGCTTGAAGACTTCCTTAGTGTTAAAGACTTTGGAGCTACAGGTGATGGTACTACAGATGATACTACAGCAATTCAAAATGCTATAGATAATAATCCAAATAAACCTGTATACTTCCCTAAAGGTACATATAGAATTACCAGTTCATTGATAATTGATAGTACTAGAGAGGGTATAAGAGGTGAAGGGCCATATTCTATTATATCTTTAGATGTAACTTCGAATACATCACAAAGAACTCCAGCTATTATACTTAAAGCACCAGATAATACTAATACATCAGAGTTTGTACGTATTGAAAATCTTCATATTAAACGTGGTACACTCTCTGGAAGTGATTGGACATATACTAGTGCTCCTCCTTTCCCAACTACTCCAGGTAAAGATGATGCTGGTGTCTCAATACAAGGTGCTGATTACTATGGACCTGGTGGTGTAGATAGAGCAGTTATACAAGATCTAAGGATTGGTGGATTCTCTACAGGTATGTACTTCAACAACGTTGTTGGTTTGTCTGTAAATAGAGTTTTTGTTCAGCAGTATGCAGTGTATGCAGAGTCTGGTAGTATAACAGGTAATAGTGGTAAGTATTGTATTGGATTCCATTTTGATGGAACACCATTTGCTGATAACTCTATGTCACCACTGGCTAGTATAGAAGTTACTGAATGCGAAGTTGATAATACTGGAGTAAGTAATTCAGGTGGTAATACTAACGATACTAAATCTATCGGATACTACTTATATGGTAAAGACTTAAGAGATATATTCTTAAATGGAGTTGAAACATCTAAAGGTAAATTTGGTATATATGCCGAAAGTTCTAATACTGATTGGAATTGGAATATACATATAACAAGACCTATTATAGATGGCTTTACTCAAGCTGGTATACATTTACAAGGCCTAGGTGGAGCAGGTTCTACTACTATTAATGATGGTTACTTAGTTGGTTCTGGTGATTGCTTATGGGTAGAGGACTGTAAAGGTGTAGTCATTACTGGTGGTACTCAATTCTTAAAATCAGGTTCAGCACATAGTGGTGTTAGACTAAAGAATTCTAGCTACTGCAGTATACTTGGTAATAGATTTAGTAATATTGCTTATCCTATTTCATTAGATGGTTCAACCTATAATGTTGCATCTGGTAATGTTATAAATGCTCACTCAACAGCTGACAATTCCTCACCAACTCTTGTAGATGCTATAAGATTATTCAATAATGCTAGCTATAATGTAATTGGTAGTAATATTGTTAGTGGTCAAAGTTCTGGTAACCAATATACGTATTGGGCCAATGTAGCTTCAGGTTCAAATGGAAATAGATTTGACTCTAATAAAGGTCAGTATACTGGTCTTAGGAATGATAATGGTACAGATAATAAATGGGGTTCTGCCTCGATAGATGATATTGTATCGTTTACTGGTACACTACCTAGTGGTAATAATTTCTATACCTTTACTGATGAAAACGATAGTGGCATGAAACGTGTTACTACTAATGAATTGGCACTTTTCTTAGATGGTACTGCAGGTATAACTCTTAAGAAAGCTGGTGAACAAGGTAATCATGAAGGTTTGTTTGTTAATACTACCGATTCCATGACTAATAGTACTGGTTACATGCACCATATTAATGGTGGTGTTGCTATTAAATCTGGTAACGGTACAAATATATCTATTACTGATTCTGGTAAAAACCAAAGAGGTAGGATTGGTCATGCAAGTGGTGGTAGTTCTGGAGATGTTATATTCTCTTCTAACTCAGATTATAGATTAAAAGAAAACATATCTCCCATGAAAGATGGTTTAGAAAGATTGAAGAATCTAAAACCATGCTACTTTAGCTGGAAAACAGATGAAGAGCATAAACTGAATGATGGTTTTATAGCACATGAAGTGCAAGAAGTAGTGCCTAATGCAGTTCTTGGTGAGAAAGATGGTGAAGAAATGCAGACGTTAGATCCAGCAAAACTTGTACCAGTACTCACTTCTGCTATAAAAGAATTAACATCACGCTTAGAAGCATTGGAGGCTAAATAACTATGGCACTTGATTTCCCAGCCTCACCCTCACCAGGTGCAGAGCATAATGCCGCTAATGGCTTAAAATATACGTATGATGGTGTTAAATGGACCAGTCAGGGTACCTACTCTTCTGGTACCATTGCACCAGTAAAATTAGATAGTATTGCAAGTAGCTTTAATGGAAGTACTAAAACCTTTAATCTAACACAAGGTGGTACTACTGTTAATGCTCATAGTGCTGAATCAGTATTAATTAGTGTAGCTGGTGTTGTAAAAGAACCTACTACAGATTACACAGTTGATGTAGCAGCTGGTACTATTACCTTCACTACTGCACCAACTAGTGGACAAGCATTCTGGGGTGTAGTATACTCCAGACTGCCTGTTGACCTTCAGACTAACCTGGCTAAGACAGGTGGTACAATGAAGGGTGATATTGTTTTAGGTCCAAATGTTAAATTACAGTTTGAAGGTACAACAGACAACAATTTTGAAACTACCGTTCAAGCAGATGATCCTACATCAGATAACATAATTAAATTCCCTGATAATTCAGGGCATGTTATGCTTAATAACCTGAGAGAAAATGCCATTATCATAGGTACTTCTGAAGGTATAATTAATAAAGCTGACGTAGGAGGAGATTTAACTGCATCCTATAATTCAACTACAGATGAAGCTGAATTCACTGTAACTAATATTGGCAATGCTAATATTCATATTGGAGTTGGTAAAACCTTTTCATTTGAAGGGACGACAGCTAATGATCATGAGATCACGATAACAACAGGAGAACCTACAGCTGACCGTACTATTACGTTCCCTGATGCTGATGGTCACGTCATGCTTAATAACCTTAGGCAAGATGCTGTCATCATAGGTACATCTGAGGGTATAATCAATAAGGCAGACGTTGGTGGTGATTTAACAGCATCCTACAATTCAAGTAATGACAAAGCTGAGTTTACTATTGCTAATGGTAAGGTAACTAAAGCTAAATTAGATCAAGGTCTAATTATAGAAACTTCAGAAGTGTCTGGACATACTCCTGATAATAATACTATTTATACTACACAAGCTATAGATGATAATTTCTATAAATTAGGCAGTGTTGAAGAGATACAATCAGGTGAGACCTGGACAGCAGCTGATAATAAGATAGCTACAACCTCAGCTATTGATGCACGTATAACAGATTTAGTTGATGATGTTGGTGGTTTCGTACCTATTGCAAATGAAACATCTTTTCCAAGCACTAATCCCGATGTTAATAATGGGGCTGGCACTTTGGTTAGTGTTAAATCCATCTCTAGTACTCGTACTCCCAGCGGAGGTACAGTAACAATTACTGATGGAGCTGGCTCTGGTAATGATGTAACTATTACTGGATGTGGTTCTACAGCACTTACAGCTACATTTGGATGTATTGTAGAAACAACTACTACATTACATACATATACATTCCATAGACTTACACCTAAAGCTACTGAAGTAACTACGGTTGCTAGTAATGTAGCTAGTGTTAACACTGTTGCAGGTAGTATAGCAGATGTGAATGCATATGCAGATCAATATCAAATAGCTACTACTCCTCCAACTACGGATGGAGGTGGTAACTCATTAGCAAACGGTGATCTATGGTTTGACTCATCTTCTAATAAACAGATGATGGTTTATGACGGATCAGCAGGTGATGGCTTCTCAGCTGTAACCCCCTCACAATCCGTTCTAAACGACATTTCTAATGTATCTGGTCAGTTGACCTATGCAGAAGATTTAGGGAGCATTGCAGACGCTCTGACAACAGAGACAGGTAACAACATTAATACTGTTGCTACCAATATGAATGATATTAACAGTTTTGCTGATCAATATAAAGTAGCAGCATCAGCACCTAATAGCCCTTCACAGGGTGATCTTTGGTATGATTCTAGTAACACTATATTGAAATATTATAATGGTAGCTCATGGGCTACTATATCTTCAGGTGGTATCCTGAACTTAATAGAAGATCAAACACCAGAGTTATACGCAGCTTTAGATTGTAATGATAAAAATCTAACTGAAGTAGCAACTGTCAGCGGTGATAATTTACAAATCGACTTCGGAGCTATAGCTTAACATGGCAAAAAAATTACAATTAAGAAGAGGTACAACCTCACAGCATAGTAGCTTTACTGGAGCCGTTGGTGAAGTTACCGTAGATACAGATAAGGATTCTCTTGTCGTACATGACGGCTCAACAGCAGGTGGCCATGCGATTGCTAAGTCATCTGATGTAACAGGTAAAGTAACAAAAGCAGGTGGTGATACCCTTACTGGTACACATACTTATGACTCAAATGGTATACTAGTTGTTAATGGATCCTTTGATTATAATGGATCTGGTAATGCTACTTTTACTAACTTGCAATGTTCCACTGATATCTGGTGTAGTGGTACCACCAATGAAGGAGGTGGTATCTCGTTTTATGAAGCTAGCAATCAAGGTGGTGGTAGTCAACATTACATTACACTAAGAGCACCTGATGGAATAGCATCTCAGTTTACTTTAAAGTTACCAGATTCTGATGGCTCTGCAGATGAATTTTTAACAACAGATGGCTCCGGTAATTTATCCTGGGGTACCTCTTCATCTGGTGCAACAGGTGGTGGTACTGATGCTATATTTGTAGAAAATTCACAAACAATTACAACTAATTATACAATAACATCTGATAAAAACGCCCACTCGGTTGGGCCTATTTCAATTAACAACAGTATAGTTGTTACAATTCCCGCAAACTCAACCTGGTTGGTATCTTAATTATGGCATACGGAAAAATCAAAGCCGACACTCTTGTATACGACAACAGTGGATCGGACGTGGAACTCGCGTTAAGTAACGTAGCTCCTAAAGCTTCTCCTACATTTACAGGAACAGTTAATGCAGCTGCATTGACCCTTTCAGGCGACCTAACAGTTAATGGTACAACCAGTACTGTGTCGTCTACTACAATTACGGTTACAGATAAAAATATAGAAATCGGTAAGGTAGGAACACCTACAGATACAACTGCTGATGGCGGTGGTATTACTCTTAAAGGTGCTACCGACAAAACAATCCTCTGGACTGATTCAACTGATTCTTGGGACTTTAACCAGCATGTTAATGCTGCTACAGGTAAAGAATTTAAAGTTAATAATGTATCAGTACTGAGTGCAACTGCACTTGGATCTTCTGTTGTAGGTAGTTCACTAACCTCAGTAGGTACACTAGCAGGTCTTGACCTTGCTGGTCTTCTAACTGAGCATGTTACAGTTACTGCAGGTAAACTAAGTGATGCAGCTAACCTAGACCTTGCCAATGGTAACGTCTTCCTTTTCACAACAGCAGAATCTACAACTGCAACCCCCAACCTCCGCTATGATGCTTCAACAACTTTGAACAGTAAGATGGCTGTAGGTGATGTTGTTACAGTAGTACTTATTACAACTGCTAATGCTTCAGCTTTCTGTGCTCAACTAACGATTGATGGAGCTGCAGTGACAGAGAATTGGGTTGGAGGTAGTGCACCTTCTGACGGTGGGTCATCAGGTGTAGATATACATTCCTATACAATTGTGAAAACAGCTTCAGCGACATGGACTGTGATTGGTAATCAATCAAAAACTAGCTAACCTTAATGGGGGATTATGAATTACATTAAGATGTCCCCAATCGTAGGGATGAGTGGATATGGAGGAGGGGCTACGGCCCTTCCTTTTTCAGGAGGAGCTGCAGCATCTCCATGGGGAGACCGTGGTATTATGGGCGGTGGACAGAATTCTAATGACCAGAATGAGTTAATGTCAGAGTATATTAATATAGCTTCTGCAGGTAATTCTTCTGATTTTGGTAATCTAACTGTAGCTAGATATACTATTGGTGCTTGTAGTGATTCTTCACGTGCTGTTTTCTGCGGTGGTAAAACTGATAGCCAGACTGATAAAGAAGAAATGGATTACTACACCGTTAGTACTACAAGTAATGCTAGTGATTTCGGTAACATGTCACAGGCTGGTGATGGAATTGCATGTACTGCTGACATAAATGCAAGAGGTATAATGCAGGGTGGTACATATTATTCTCCTAGCTCAGGTGGTCAACTATCCTGGTCAGAGATATACTATTTTAATATAGCGAACGCAACTGGTGGATCCATGGGATCTACTTTTGGAGACGCAACACAGAATCGTGCTCAACACGGTGAATGTACTGATGGAGTATATGCAGTATGGGCAGGCGCTTCTTATGCTGAAACTAGTAATAATATCATGGATTACGTAACTATACAAACAACTGGTAATGCCCAAGATTTTGGGGATTTAATATCTGGTAGATCAGCTTTGTCAGGTGCAGGTAATGCAACAAGAGGTGTATTTGCTGGAGGTTGGGGTGATAAAGAAGATATGGAATATATCACTATAGCCTCAGCTGGAAATGCTAGTGAGTTCGGTAATATGCATACATCAGCCTATCGTTATGCTAGTATGACTAGTGGAACTAGAGCAGTATGGGCAGGGGGTAATGGTGATGGAGGTGGTGATCCTAAGATTAACAATATTCAATATATTACTATAGATACTACAGGTAATGGCTCTGACTTCGGTGATTTAAGTGATCAAAGAGGTTCATGGCAAGGCGCGTCGGGGAATGCATAATGAATTATATTAAAATGAGCCCTATAGTAGGGTTATCTGGCTTTGGAGGCGGTGCTATTGCACAAACATTTGCTGGAGCAGCAGCAGGTGGCGGTACAGGTGAATACCAAGGAGATAGAGGTATCCTTTTTAATGGTTATACAAATGGAGATACAAATGTTATACAATACTTTAGTATCTCATCAACTGGTAATGCATCTGATTTTGGTGATACAGCAGGGAATTCCCGTTCACGTGGTAGCGTATCAGACGGTACTATAGGTCTTTGTGGTGGAGGTGATGCAATTAAAAATATAGATAAGATTACTATAAGTACTACAGGTAATTCTAGTGACTTTGGAGATTTAACTGTTAACAACCAGTGTAAAGCAGTTGGTGATGGTACGTATGGTATATTCCCTTGTAGAGCAGGAACTGACACCATAGATTACGTTACTATGGCTACAGATGGTAATGCTTCTGACTGGGGTAATCATACTTCTACTGGTAATGATGGATCTGGTCCTACAAATGATGCAACTAGAGCTGTCTTTTTTGGAGGTCATGGAACTGGTACTTCTCAAGGTGAAATTGAGTATATGACTATGGAGACAACTGGTAACTGTTCTGACTTTGGAGATATGAATGATGATGGATATGGTATGAATTCTGGTGTAGTTGCTAATAGCACAAGAGGTGTTGTGGCTGGTGGTAATAATAGATCGGATTCTATGGAATACGTAACTATACAAACAACTGGTAATGGCACTGATTTTGGTAATTTAAGTAGCTCTCTTCAAGCTGTTGCAGGATGCTCTGATAAAGATACTGGTAGAGGTGTCTTTTCTGGTGGTGTTAACGGTGGTAGAGTAAATACAATGCAGTATATATCCATAGCAAATCCAGCAAATACTAGTGACTTTGGAGATATGACTATATCTGCTAATGGTGTCAACGGCCTATCAGGAGACTAATTTATGAATTATATTAAAATGAGTCCATTAGCTGGGATTTCTGGATACGGTGGTGGAGCACTTTCTCATACCTTTGCAGGTATAGGTTATGGTCCTGGTACTGGTAAATGGACTGGACAGTATGGCTATTTCTTTGGTGGTGATGGGCCAGGATCAACTGGAGAAGTTAACTGGATTAATAAATGTACTATAGATACACTAGGTAATGCTAGTGATTCTGGAGACCTTCAGAACCTTGCAAAACGAGCTTGTGGAGCTTCATCTGGAGACTACTGCTTCAATTTTGGTGGTGTTGATGATAACGTACTAGCCTCTAATGTTATATCTAGATGGTCTGGAACAGGTGGAAATTCTAGCTCTTTTGCAACTATATCAAAAGGTTTACGTAGTACAGCTGGAGTATGTGATGGTGTAAGACTAGTTAGAGCTGGTGGAGTCGAATCTGAAACAGGTTCACCTAATACTAATTGGAAGGTTGATACTATTGAATTTTGGGATCCTGCAGATGGTTCTACTGCTGTAACAGATTTTGGTAATCTAACTGATATCTATGCTAGCAGCGCTGGTCTTAATGATGCTACTACAGGTATTTTTGCTGGTGGATATAAAGCATCAAGCGGAACGCAGGATGAGATGCAGTACATCACTATTGCAAGTGAATCAAATACTTCTGATTTCGGTGATATGGCTACTGCTAGTGGTATTAGGAGAGGTGCTGGTAGTACAACAAGAGGAGTAATAGTTGGTGGTACTGATGATGGTGATGCTATAGATTATATTACCTTTGCCACGACAGGTAACACTACTTCTTTTGGTGAGTTCAGTGGTGATAGGTATGGTTATGGTATGGGTGCTAGTTCTGACTTATCCCGAATGGTTTTTGGCGGAGGTTGGTGGGGTTCTCACGCATCTTGGATTGAGTATCTAACAATCTCTACAACTGCTAATTCAGCTGATTTCGGTGACTTACCTAGTGGTCACAGTAATATTGGTGGCTGCTCTGGAGGTTAATTTTTTATCCACTCAATTATGACAAACATTGTAAAACAAGAAGAATCTGCAGGTTTTATCATTCCAAAGAATGTTGTTAATGAAGCTGCAGTACAAAAAGTACAACAATACTTACCAGAGTTAGCTGAAAAAACAGCAGCTTTTGGTAGTAGAAATAGTCAATCAACATTAGCTATGATGAGTCTGACCATGCTTTGTGGTCATTCTCCTTATCGTATGTTGAGACAGATCTTAGCAGAAGCTGAGAAAAGAAAAGGGGCTTTAGCAGAAGCTCAAGTTAATTACGCTAAATCATTAAAAAGAATAGAAGACCTTAAAGATTCTGATGATCCAATTAAACAGGCACAGTATAGAAAATCCTGTGTAAACCTTGCTACAATGGAACAGAAGATCAATGGGTCTTTTGGCGATCTTGCTACCTTAATAGAAGCTTATAATAATATTAAAGCTGCTAATGGTATAGAAGATTGGGATGAAGAGGCATTTGAAAAAGAAGAGAAGAAACACCATGTAAGGCGTGCATTTGAATTAATGTATCGTAACTTACTTGATGGTGGTAGAATGTCTACATCTACTATTGAGTATTGCCAACAATTTGGTGTACACCCTCAGATCTGCATGACTGAAACATCTGGATATGTCGCTCATTGTGCTCAAAGAATATCAAATGGAGAGATCCTACATTCTAATGATTTAGAAGAATTCTTAGATGAGATGGGGGAAAAGTATTATAAGAATGCAGATAAAACTGCTGAACGATTATTTGGTAAAGCTGACTTTACAGTAAGTGATTACATGTATAAAACAGTTACTAAATAATGGATTTCCCTTCAATCTATCTACCTCCTCAAATAATACCACAAGCTCCACCTTTACCGCGTCCTAATCTGGATGCACCTGCGGCGAACTTACCTTCTTATAAACCTATGTTGGTACCGTCTGGTGACTTGAGGGTTCTAGCTGGTACTAAATCAGAGGAAGAAGAAGAAAATGAAGGTAAACCACAACCAAAGGAAGTAAAGAAGGTAGAGATACCCTTTACTAACTATAGGATGCCGGTACCAGAAGAAGAGATCATGGTTACTGCAGCTACAACTGCAGCGATCTCGGTTGCGGCAACATTGACAGCCACCAGTCTTTTTAAGCAATGTGTGAAGATATTT
>VTLG01007917.1_pt1 | contig 22553 bp, 21 predicted proteins | sample 4694571 | NCBI WGS metagenome assembly VTLG01 (sample SAMN12604809, study PRJNA352737) | marine metagenome | biome: ENVO:00000447; feature: ENVO:00000209|ENVO:00000569|ENVO:01000036; material: ENVO:00002151; isolation source: viral sequences binned using virsorter ...
AACTATGACTCTTCTGAGTTTGCTGCCACTAGTGCTTTACTAGATGATGACGATGCGATGGAAGCAATCTGGAAGAAGGAGCATTCCTTAGCAGAATTAGTTGCTGCCGATCAGTTCAAGTCATACGATGAACTCAAGACTCGTCTTGGTTATGTTCTTGGTAATAAGCCAGTTCGTAACGATGCTGAAACTGTAGAGCAAGAAGTTGAAGATGTGAGAGCATCTGCCCCTGTTGCTGAGACAGTGGAATCTGTATCTAAAGCATCTACTTCAGATGATGACGATGACGCATTATCATACTTTGCTAAATTAGCGGAAAGTTAATTTAAATAAAAAAAGATCAAAAGACTCACCTTCGGGTGGGTCTTTTTTTATGAAACTAAGTTATTATTTTCTGTTGTTATTAGAGTTTTACTTATATATTGTGAATTTCTATTATAATTCATAATTCTATTAAAGTCATTTAAGAATTGTTGTAGGTATGATCTATCTAAAACATTTATATGTCTTTTATTATCATTCTTTCTAGATTCATATTGCCAATTACTAATTGCTACACCTATGGTGTTTATTAAATCACCAGGATTTCCACCTAATGTATCTTGATCTAATACTATTGAAGTTCCTGAAGGTCTAAATGCTTTCCATTTTGTTCCAGTTGGATATTGCTTACCTGGACCATCTATTTTAAAATCTGCGGTAACAGTTAATCCTCTTTCTAAGATTATTCTATTTCTACTATCTCTGACTTCTACTGTTTCGTAGTGATGAAGATCATTTAATTTGTCTCCATACTTATCTGAAACATATTGATATAAATCATATTCTGATAATGGCCATTCATCTCTAATATTTGTTATATTTGCTGATAATAATACGACAAAATCTAAACCAGATTTTCCATAAAGTTGTTGTGCTACTGTATCTGGTCTTTCACCTTCATATATTGTATATTTGTTAAATATGCTTATATTATTCTTTACTTCCGCTAATATTTTAACTTTTCTGAATATATTTTTAGCAAGAATATATTCATTAGAAGATGTTTTATCTGGAAGAAACGATGGTAATGCTACGTTTGGTATGTAATTAAAATATGCCATTAGAATCCTACTCCTGGTCCTGCTTTATCATCATTATCATAATCTTCCGCATATATTGGGTTGATTTCTTTAAATACCATCCTCATTTGGATATTAGTTGGTGTTGAATCACCATAAGTTGAATATGTTCCTGATCCAGTGTAGTTAACATTTAAAGATGTTAATGCACAAGGTTTAAAACAATTTAAAAATGGATGATCTTCTCCATTTTTTAAATATCTTAATAAAAATAATGAGGGTGCTGCTAAGAGATATTTACCTTTAGATGCTCCTCCAGTAGGATCATCATATTGAGCATTCTTACGTGCTGACATTGATTGTTTAAAATTTCTAATTATATTTTTAACAACCTTTGCTTCATCTGGAGTTCTAGGCGAAAATGTTACATCAAATGGGAATGTTCTTAAGTTAACTCCTCTAAATAAAAGTTCTAAATTTGAGTTTAATATCTGCCCAGTTGATCTTGATAGAACGGAATTAACATCTAAATTTGATCCTAAAGCATTAACTGCCATTCCTGAAGCAGCTGCAACAACAGCATCTTGAACATTCTTTTCCTGTAATCCTAAATCTAAGGAACCAGTCATGTTCCTTATCATATTGATTCCTTTACGTATTTTATCCTGATTTATTCCTCCACCCATACTAATAAGACCTCTACCAACAGCTAATCCTGCTAGTTCAAATATATTAATAGTTTCGTCACCCCAAGTTACAGATTGTGTGTCAACAATTTGTTGGGGAATTGGTAATTCTACATAATAATTTATTTTTAATTTTTTACCTTGCTTCTCAATTAAATCTGTTCTACTTTCATTCTTTGGTTTTATTGTTATATCGTTTGGATCATATAATGACATACCACTTTTCTGTACGGCATTCACATATTCTTCTTTACTATTATAGACTTTACCATCCTGAGTAGTCATAGGCCATTCAGCTTTAGCTATATCGCCAGGAGCAGGTCCATTAAGCCAGACTTTACCATCTGGGTTAGATTTGCTTTCTATTCTTATACCTAAACCACCATAACTATCTTCTTCAGACATATAATCTATACACTTTATCATTAAACTATCTTCATATTCTCGTATATCCCTAGCGGATGGATATACAAAAACATTATTCTTTTTATGCTTTGGTGATTTTTTTGGAATGGTATTTTTATCTTCTGTATATTTCCATTCCGATCCTGGACCATCTACTGGTTGGTCTGTAGTCCATTCTCTAATTCCTGATACCATTTTTGGTTTGATACACCACCGTAACTCTATTTAGTAAGTATTTTTTGATATGGTATTGTTCTTGCTGCTCTAAGTTCTATTGGTTTGATATTATACAATCCACCCATTATTTCAGGCCATGTATATTGTTTAATATCACCCCAATGATAGTTTAATCCACGAAAACCCCAGTCAAATACATCAAATACTGCTACTAATGGATGCTGATCATATTGAATATATGGTGTTTTTGCAAAATAAATGAAGGTATAATATTTACCTACTTGGACTCCTCTAGGATCTTCTTCCTCTAAAACATCTCTAATACTGACCATAAGATCATCTGGATCTTCATTACCAATTAAATCTTTTAATACTGGTGCTAATCTAATTCCTTCTTTGGCATCAATTTTTGCTTTTACTTCTTCATAGGAAGAACCACCAGTTCTTCTTTTAGCTCTTCTTGCCATTATTTAATTCCCAACTCTTTTTCGGTAATCACTTTGAACTCTAATTGTCTATCAGCACACCATTCTCTTGCTTCTTTCCATTTTGTTTGGTTTGTAGCATATGTATATGCTTCTTTTATATAACCCTTTGTTTGACGTTTTGGTTTTTTAGGTGGACTACATTGTTTTAATGGTTTCACTTCAATAACATATTTTTTTATTCTACCATCAGTTTCCTTTACTTTCATATAGAAGTCTGGAAAATATCTATGAGGTTTTCCATCAACAGGTGATCTATATGGAATGGCAATTTCTTCACTATTCCATTCTAATACATTGGCATTAGAATCACAGTAAACCATGAATTTTCTTTCCCACAATGATCGAAATATTATGTTAGTGGGATCGCCCTTATACTTATGAGGAAAAGTTGGATAATATTTTCCTTTATAAGCCATCTAAATAGAACTATAATGTATAAGAGTATTTAGAGTGCCAGCTCCTAGACCAAGTACAATATCTAGAATTTTACCAAAATTCCAGAATGTTGCTCAAACTTCCCATTACTTAGTTAAGTTTGGATTGCCTCCCCATTATAATAATGATGGTTATTCTTTAGGACACCATCTTAGAAATAAAGGTATAGACTTCAGATTTGCTGGTGAAGATATTGGATTACTTTGTAGTTCTGCTGTCTTGCCAGGTAGTGCTATGGCAACGTCAGATGTTATTGGTAATTATCAAGGTGTTGTAGAAAGATTTGCCCATACTAGAAATTTTACTCAGATATCTTTAGAGTTTTATGTTGACAATTTATATAAGTCATTAAAATTTTTAGAGCATTGGATGGAATACATATCTGGAGCAAATCCAGGTGATCCTAAACAAAATACTAGTTATCATTTTAAGATGAGGTATCCAGCTCTTTATAAATCAAATGAAACTAGAATAATAAAATTTGAAAAAAATTATAGACAATTTTTAGAATATAAATTTATTGGTTTATTTCCATTATCTTTAAATTCCACAAGAGTAACATATCAAAATTCTCAAGTTTTAAAAGCAACTTGTAATTTTAGTTATGATCGTTATATTTGTGGTGAAACAACTACTGCTTCTGAGGAAGCAGGAAATGATCTTAATAATGGATCTAGTAATGTTTATAATGATAGACCTTATAGTTTACCAAAGATCCTAGCAGATCAAGCAAAGGGTAAAGGAGGATTTACTTTCTTAAATTCACCATTAAATAATACAAAGATCAATAATCAAGAAAATTTTGATACAATGTATACTGGATTTGATGGTTCTATTGGAGATTATCCATCTCAAACTGTTAGAAGTCGTGTTTACACGGGATAAATTCTAAATAAACCCTATAAATAAAATTACTGAATTGCACTTATTATGCCATTACCAAAAATTTCGACACCTTCTTATGAGCTGGTAATTCCTTCGACTAAAAAGAAAGTTAAAATTAGACCTTTTTTAGTAAAAGAAGAAAAGGTTCTTATTATTGCTATGGAGAGCAATGATACTAAACAAATAGCTAATGCTGTTAAAGATGTATTAAAAGCTTGTATCCTTACTAGAGGAGTTAAAGTTGAAAGTTTAGCTACTTTTGATATTGAATATCTCTTTCTTAATATCAGAGGAAAATCTGTAGGTGAAGAAGTTGAAGTTATGGTAACTTGCCCAGACGATGGGGAAACACAAGTTCCAGCAACTATTAATCTAGATGAGATTAAAGTTCAGATTGATGCTAAACATTCTAGAGATATCAAATTGGATGATGATTATACACTGAGAATGAAATATCCTTCAATGGAAGAATTTGTTAAAACTAACTTTGATTCTACTAACATCAGTGTTGATGATACATTTAAATTAATTGCTTCTTGTATTGAACAAGTATATTCTGAAGAAGAATCTTGGGCTGGTACTGATTGTACAAAGAAGGAATTATCTGAATTTGTTGAATCTTTAAGCAGTAAACAGTTTAAAGATGTAGAAGAGTTTTTTGATACGATGCCTAAATTATCCCATAAGATGACAGTAACTAATCCAAAAACACAGGTTGAAAGTGAAGTTAATTTAGAAGGGTTACAAAGTTTTTTCGGGTAAGTATGGCTCATGAAGATCTTGAGTCATACTATAAGATAAATTTTGCCTTGATGCAGCATCATAAATATAGCTTAACAGAGCTAGAAAATATGATTCCTTGGGAAAGAGAAATATATCTTTCTTTATTACATCAGTACATAGAAGAAGAAAATCTGAAGGCACAACAAGCAAATGGCTGAGATTAGATCACCAATATCAGGAGGAATAAGAGCCGTTAGAAGTACTGTATCTTCTAACATACTGAGTGGTGGTGTTAGACCACAGCAACAACAACAGCAACAACAAGGGGTTGATGGTGCAACTGCTAGATTAATTTCTAGAAATTCTTTATTGTTAAATTCGGTTGTTAGTCAACTTGGAAATGTTACACAACAAGTAGTTGGGTTGAGAAGATCATTAGATCTTTTAAAGGAAAATTTGGAAGTTGAATCTAGATTAGAAAAATTACGAGAACAGGCAAAAGCAGCAAGAGATATTAGAGAAGCAGAACAAGCACTTAGGGAAGGTGCTGAAAATACAATTGAGAAAAAAATTCAATTAAATTTGATTCGTCCTTTTTCAAAAATTGCTTCAAAAACTCAACTTACATTAGCACGTTTAGGTGCTTTCTTTAAAACTTTATTTTTTGGTTGGTTAGTAGATAAGGGAGTAAAAGCATTAGGTGCTTTATCTGAAGATAATAGAGATAAATTTAATCAAATTATAGGTGATGTAGGAAAAATTCTTTTAGTTCTAGGTGGTATATTCATAGCATCTAAGGTTGGTATTGGTAGATTACTTGCAAGTATAGTAAGTTTTAATTTTAAACTGATAAGGTTTAATGCTGTTAATTTATTACTAGCACCCTTTAGGATGATAGGGAATATTATTAGAGCGATATTGGTTAGAGCAGCCCGTTTTGCTCCTTGGCTTTTACCTACTCTTTCGGCATTAGGTGGTGGTGAGGTTGAGGGTCAGCAGAGTGGTGATACTAATCTCGGAGATATACCAGGGACAGGAACAGATGATAGTCAAGAAATTAAAGCTGATGATAGGAATGATGGTGGTATAATAACTGGTCAGAATGATACTGTAGAGGGTCTTAAAGCACAAGATCAAAAGCTTAATGTTTTAAGGGAAGAGGATAATAATGAGGAAAGTGATGATAAAAGAGGTTTCTTCAAAACAGCAGGTGATTATTGGAATTGGATAATGTTGGGTATACCACGCCCAGGTACAGAAAATGAGATTACTCCCGATCCAAACGATCAACGTCAAATAGATCCTAATGATTATGTTGAAGAAGGTAATAACAAAGAAATTATTTTACCAAATATACCAGAAAATAATGATAAGACAGGAGATTTTGATTTTGGATTTAACACTAAAGGTAGTGGATTAAGTGAAGATAATTTGGTTAACCCAGATACTAAAATTATAGACGATAAAAAGGGTAAACTTGAAATATACAATCAAGAGGATGATAATACACCAGTAATAGTTCCAATGCCTGTAGATCAATCTAGTGGTGGTAGTGATAGTGGTGGATCTATTACTGGTGGTGAGAGTGGTCGAATACCTGGAGTTCCTGCGGTAAATTCTAGTAACATTTACATGTATAGTTCATTTAAAGTTTTTCAAATAACACCAACGATGGCGTATTAGAATGGCAAATAATCAACTAGCAGTCAGACAATCTCTTCAAAGATCTTCTCTTAGTATAAGGAAGATTGGTGAGTCTTTGTCTTCTTTTACACAAGCAATTCGTAAATCTGCGTCATCTTCTACAAAATTAGTCAAGATTAGTAATGATAATATTGTTTTTAAAAATAAGTTAATATCAAATGATAAAAAATATTTTGCTATGAGAAGGGAGGCAATTAATAGAAAAAATCGGGAGGATATAATAGAAGCTGGTACTGCTGCTGGATCAATACAAAGATCGGGTAAAATTAGAACAAGTAGTACTAAAGGATTTTTGGGTAGAATATTGGACTTTTTTGGTATACTTTTTATTGGATGGGCAGTTAAAACTCTTCCTCAAATAATTAAGGGTGCTAATACCTTAATGAAAAATATGACTAATTTATATACTCGTATGAGAGATTGGAAAGAAGGTGTTTTCCAATCATTTAGCAATCTTCATAGAACTTTGTTTAGAATGGAGAAAAGATTCAAAGCACAAGGTGATTATAGTGAACAAGAAAAGGAATTGTCAGGAGAATTAAAGACCAGTCAAGAACAGTTTGGTAAAATGGATCTTGATTCTAATAGTATTTTTGATATTTTTGATCCAATAAGATTAGGTTTTGGTAATATAGCTGAGTGGGCTTGGAGAGGACAGCCAGATCCAAATCCTCCACCTGAAGGTGATTGGGATGGTCCTTCTATTGATCCAGATCAAAAAAATACTGGTGGACTTGTTGCTAGAGACTATAAAAAAATTAATGATGGTCTTGTTAAATCACAAAAAGCTTTTGCGGTTGATAATATACCTACCATGTTAACAATAGGTGAATATGTTGTATCAAGACCAGTTGTTAATGATTTGGGTGTAGATTTTTTTGATGCTATAAATTCTATGCTGTATCATCCATCATTAAGGAATCTTGATGTAACTAAAGATATAAAAGAAAAAACGGGTGGTGGATTTAGTCAAGAATTTGTGGATAATTTATCAAAATCTTTTAATAAATTAAAGCAAGAACTTGATGGTATTGATTTTGAACCAGAAGTTACTGTTGATCTCAATATACCAGATAATTCTGAAGTAATTGATATAAAGGAAGAAGTACAATCTATTATTTCACCAAAACTCAAAACAACTATAGATAACTTACAACAGTTTGTAAACACTAAAAAATCTAAAAATACAATTCTCTTTCCAATTAATTCTAGTGATACATCTGGTAATGTATCACTACCAGATCTGAATGAAGGTATAGAGATTATTCAAAATGGTAAACAAAACATTATGAAAATATTACAGGAATTAAATCTATCTTAAGTTTATGTCAGCTATAGATCCATCAATATACGAATATATTAATATAGAATCCTTAGAAAAGAGAACTATTGATATTAAGGCTCTTTGTGCTAGTATTGATTATTATGAGGATATATATTCCCCAACACTTACTGCGAAAATAGTGGTGATTAACACTGGTCAAAGTATAAAAGGACCAGATGGAAAATTAACATCTCTTTATACTGGATTACCTTTGAGAGGTGGAGAAAGGGTTTGTATGAAAATCAATGGAAATACTCAGAAAAATCCTGGTTTAGAGTTTTTAGAAGAAGATGTGGATAATTATCTTTATGTTTCTAGTATTACAAATGTAATTAAAACCTCTATGGTTGAGACTTTTGTTTTAAACTTAGTTTCCAGAGAAGCTTTAACCAATGAAACTTCTAGAGTTGGGGAAAAATATATTGGTCTTAAGGTTGAAAAGGTTGTTGGTACATTAATAAAGGAGAAATTATTATCTCAAAAACCATATGATTTTGATGATAGTGAGAGTACGTATTCTTTTATTGGAAACTTGAGAAAACCTTTTCATGTAATAACTTGGTTAGCATCTAAATGTATACCAGGTAATAGTGGGACTGGTGGAGAGGATTCAACTGCTGGATATTGTTTTTTTGAAACTAAAAGTGGATATAACTTTAAATCAATAGATGGTTTGATTTCTTCTGAACCTGTAGGTGATTCTTATTTTTACTCAGAAGTGCCTGGAAATGATGATAATAAAATTATTAAGTATTCAATTGACGAAAACCAAGATTTAATTGGTAAATTGAGAAAGGGATCTTATTGTACTTATAGAATGTATTTTGATCCTTTGAATTGTACTTTCATACAAAAAACTTTTACTTCTGATGATTACTTAGGAAAAGCAAGAACTACTGGAGAAAAACCTTTATTACCAAAATTAGCAGAAGGTGATAGTGATAGAGATATTGGTGATAGTCCTAGTAGGATAACAACAGCAGTTTTGGATAGAGGTACTTTTGATGAAAAAGTATCTACAAAAGAGAATGATTTAAAACCAATGAGAACTCAAGCACAAGCTGCTATGAGATATAATCTTATTACTACTCAAACATTATCAATGATGATTCCATCTAATACTAGTTTGGAAGCTGGTAATATTATAAAGTGTGAATTTCCTGTAACCACTGTAAAGGAAGAAGGTACATCAATTGACACAGTGGTAACTGGTCTATATATGATTAGAGCATTATGTCATCATTTTGATGCTGATGGATCATATACTTCTTTAGAATTAATTAAAGATACACTCGGAGAACAAGAAAAAGACGGATAAAATGATAGAAGAAACCCTATTAAAAAGTAATTTTGTTGGAAGAGATGGTTTTGTTTGGTGGATTGGCCAAGTAGCACCAGAGGATTCTCAAGATGCTCAAATAAACATGGGTGGTTGGTCGAGTAGATATAAAGTTCGTATTATGGGATATCACCCATATGATGAAAAAACTTTAAAAAATTCTGATCTTCCTTGGGCTCAAGTTCTTTTAGGTACTACTGATGGGTCTGGTAGTGGTAATAGAGCAACAAGTGTAAAAATATCTCCGAGTGATACTGTCTTTGGATTCTTTATGGATGGTGAGGATGCTCAAGAACCAATAATTACTGGAGTATTTGCTAAAACCAATGCTAATGCTAAAGCAGTTGCTGAAAATGGTAAGAATGGTGAATATGTATCTCCATTTGTTCCATTTACTGGATTTACCTCACAAATAAAAAATGATGGTGGATATATTGTAAATAGGGAAACCAATGAACAGTCTACGAATTCTCAACCTTCTCCAACTCATATTACAAGTACTATAGCATCACAAGCAGGTGAAGATGCTAGAAGTGCTTATAATGGTATCGGTGACACAGTTATTGCTGCTACTCCATCAACATCTTCCACGGTAATTAAAATTCGTGGTGAAGTTGGTAATATGGTAAGTAAACTTCAATCAATGACTAGTGATGTTAAAGGTGCTATAGGAAATATTTCTGGTAAAATTTCTAAAGTTATAGGAGGTGTTACTGATAAGATTAAAGGTCTATCTAAAGGAATAATCAATAATATGACCAATAATCTATTTTCTAATGGATTAGCTCCTGCTTTAAAGGGTGGGTTAGATGTATTATATAAAAATGTTTTTGGAGCAGTTTTATCTGCTACAGGTAAGACAAGTATAGCAAAGAAAGCTGGGGCAAAGGCACAAGCAGCTTTAAAAGGACCAATTGGTGCTATTCAAAATATATTACCTTGTATTACCTCAAAAATTATAGATGGTATTGGTAGTCAAATTAAGTCATTGCTTCAAGGTATAGCAGAGAATGTTTCTAATTTTGTTTCTTGTATTGCTGATCAATTTATTGGTGGTTTAATGAACACTATTATCGGTGGTATAACTGGGTTTTTAGGACCACTTCTTGGTCCAGTTAGTGGAATTCTTGATTTTGTTGGTGGTTTTGATATTGGTGGTTTCCTTAGATCAAAAGCTGAAGGATTAAATGCTCTTCTCAATATATTAACTTGTGATACTTCAGAACCTACTTTCAATAAAAAGACTGGAGAGTGGACAATTGGTAAGGGTGCTAAAAATGCGTTAGGTGTTTCTGTTGATGCTATTTTAGCTGTTGCTAATGCTGCTGATGGATTAGTAGATGCTGTTGTTGATGGTCTTCAGGAAATAAGTGTTGCTTCTGGGTCATTAGGTGTGTGGGACTTCATGAATCCTAGTGTAAGTAATCCTGGTTTTAAGAGTCCACTTGGTGAATGTTATGCTGGTCCTCCTTTAAATTGTGCTGGAATAAAAATAAATATTTTTGGTGGTGGTGGCACTGATGCGATTGGAAAGGCAATTATGGGATCTATTATTGGTGATAATACTGCAGTCGGAAGTCTTATAGGAATTGATTTGGTAAGTGGTGGATCAGGTTATACAACACCACCATATGTTGAAATAACTGATAATTGTAATAAGGGATATGGTGCTATTGCTAGAGCAGTCATTGATTATGATGAAAATTCTCCAACATATCAACAAGTAACCGACATTTATGTTGTATCAGAGGGTGAAAATTACCCAATACCAGAAACTCAAACTCCAGTTGTTATAGATCATATAGTTATTGTTAATCCTGGTATTGGATATAATACAGATGATAAGGTTACTGATGGTGATAATGATTATGATATTCTTGTTGATAATGAGGGACATATTGTGAAAGTTATTCCACCAGACAATACTTTGTTAAATACTAAAGATATAGAAGACTTACCTTTACTTGAAGTTAAATCTTCTACTGGATATGGAGCAATATTAAAACCATCACTAAAAGCTAGACCTACTTATCAAGGAGAAGTTAAGCAAGTTATTGATTGTATTACTTGAAATAAATAAAAGGGTAAAGTATTAAAATATGTCAGAAAAACCAACTAATTGGCAACAAAGACAATATCTTTCCTTTGGACCTCATTTTAGGATAGAGTCGGGCAACCCTCAAATGGGTTTGAATGGATCTATTGTGTATGATTTATTCGCACAGACTGCTAATGGCGACAAAAGTGTTGTTGGTATGTCTAATGGTGGAATTTATCACATATATAATGATCAATGTATCGAAATAGTTGGTGGACAAGAAGATGAATCTGGTGGAGTTAATGTTAATATTATTAGTAAGAGTGGTGATATTTGGCTTACAGCGTTAGATAATGGTGAGGTAAGGATAAGAGGAAAGAAGATAGTAATTGATGCTGATGAAGATATGGATCTAGCTGCTGGTAATAATATAACAATTAAAGCAGGAAATAGAATTTTACTTAAATCAAATGTGGCAGATTGTGATGCTTTGCGTGGAAATTTAGCACCAAGAGATGTCACTTTTATGGGTCAAGTATATAAAGGCACTAAAGCTGGTCTTGATGTCATACCATCTGGTGGAGGAATCTCATGACTCAACCAAAGGAGAGGTTTCCGAATAATCCCGATTATGACAGGAAGGATACCAATACAGCCTCCCAGATAACTGAATTTAATGATGATGTTTATGTATATGGTACTCTTTATGCTGATGTATTTGGTTCTGCCTTAAGTGTTGATAATTTAACTGAATTAACTGTTGGTAAATTAACAGTAGAAGATGATGCTTTCTTTAAGAAAGATGTTTATATTGATGGAGAGTTATATTCAGAATATTTAACAGTAAAGCAAAGATTTAATGTTGGTGTTGGCGGTACTGTTCTTACTGCTATATCATCAGAAAAATATGAAGAAGATGGGCAGATACCAGGTCGAGTAGGTATAGGAACTTCACAACCTGACGGTAGATTGCAGGTGTCTGTTGGTGGTGAGGGTCTTGACCCAGAAATGCCAATTGACCCTCTTTATTCTGCTCTTATTGTTACTGATGAGGGTTCTATTGGTATTGGGACAACACAACCAGACGGTAAATTCCAGATCGGTAATGAGTGTTTAACTGTTACTGAAGAGTGTAGAGTTGGTATTGGAACTACACTTCCTGATGGTAAGTTGCAGGTTGGTGTAAGGGAAAAATCGTTTATTTTAGCACAAGATCCTAATACTGGAGTCACTTCAGTAGGTATAGGAACTACACAACCATATCAAAAATTTCAGGTTGGTGAACGAGATGATTCTTTTGTTGTAACTGCAACTGGTGTTGTTGGTATTGGTAGTACAAATCCTGGTACTAATATACCTGCATATAATGTAGGTACGGATGGTCCGATAAAACTTGATGTAGAAGGAACTGTAAGGATTGATAGAAATATAATTGACTCTGCTGATACTCCAGGTATCAATGGATACTATATGAATCAGGATGAGAATGGTATTCGTTGGATACAAGCATCTCCTTTAAGTCTTGATGGTATGTATGCCCAAGATGAGGGTGTTTATCTACCCACCAATAGTGCTGCTCAACTATTCACTGTTTGGAATTATAAACAAATTAATAGTAATGGTGTTGGTATAGATAATTTAATACCAATACCTAATCCTCTAAATCCAACAATGATCTGTGATATACAGACACAGGATTTCTGGGGTCACAATGGACAGGACATCTATAGGATGACTAAGGTTGGTATTGGTATTAATAATCCAACTTCCACTTTAGATATTACAGGTACAGTTCATGCTACTGGGTCAGTTGATTTTGATTCTACTTTAAATGTAGATGGGGATGTTACTTTTAATTCCACTCTTGATGTAGATGGTGATACAACTTTAAACGCTAAACTTGATGTAGATGATGCTACAACTTTAAATTCAACGTTAGATGTTGATGGTGATACAACCTTAAATTCTACTCTAGATGTAGATGGTAAAGCAACATTTAATGATGGAACAGACGCATCAAGTCCTACAGTTGCTTCCGTTCAACTGGATGGTGGTTTAGGTGTTGTTAAAAAGGTACATATAGGTGATAAACTAACAGTAGATAGTGGTTTACAATCTACAGATAAAGATACTGGATCTATAATTACTGAAGGTGGTGTTGGTATTGAAAAGAATTTAAATGTAGGAGAGAATGCAAAGATATTTGGTACATTAGAATTAGAAAGTTTTTTAATTGATAAGTTAGATGATGTTGGTCATAATGCTGGTAGGACAAAGAATGATTATAGATTGTCTGCTGTTGCTGATGGTGTAAAATGGAGACCTTCTGGAGTAGAGACTAAAAATACTTATTGGGTAACAAAGGATGGATCTGACACTAATACTGGATTATTGGAAGGTGATGCTAAATTGACAATAGGTGCTGCTGCAGCAGTAGCACAACCAGGAGATACAATTAAAGTTCGTTCTGGTGTTTATACTGAAAATAATCCTATTGGATTACAGAGAGATGTTTCTGTAACTGGAGAAGATTTAAGATTGGTTACTGTAGTACCTTCTAATTCTGATAGAGATGTTTTTCATGTTAGGCGTGGATGCTTAATTGAAAATTTAAGTTTTCATGGTGTAAATGGTGTAGCAACGAATCATGATGGAAATATGGGTGCTGTTGCTTTCCCACCAACATCAGCAGATATTAATACTGGAGAATTTTTTGGAGCAGCATCAGGATATACTAATCCTGGACCAGCAAATGAAGGACCAACAGGAAGATATAAGAGTCCTTATATTAGAAACTGTACTAACTTTATGACAGGTAGTATTGGTATGAAGATTAATGGTCGTCATGTAGATGCTTCTTTTGGTGGAACAAATGATCTTGGACAAGATTTGAAGAGTATGGTGTGTGATTCATTCACCCAATATAATGAGGCAGGTATTGGTGTTTCTATTTCACATAATGCTTATGCCCAGTTAGTTTCTATATTTACAATTGGATGTGAGATAGGTATTGGATGTACTTCTGGTGGTCAATGTGATCTAACAAACTCTAACTCATCATTTGGTATTTTTGGATTAGTTGCTGATGGTGTTGGTGGTGTTGAATTTGATGCAACAACCGAAGAGGCAATTGGTGGAGAATCTGATAAGGTTAAATTGCTTAATTGTCAGGACACTTTAAATAGAGATAGAACTCCATTTGATGGGCAGGGAGCATATTTCCATTTAGATTTAAGTACATATCAAGATGTTTTACCTGCCTTTAATGGAACTGTAACCGAACCACTTCAATTTATTAGAGGTATAACAGTAACAAATGGTGGTAATCCTGGTGATTATGCTGCTTCTGCTCCTCCTGTTGTTACTGCTAGTTTACCTCAAGGTCCTGAAGCAATTTTTGCCGAATTTTCACCAAATATAAGTGAAGAAGGTATTATTACATCAATTGATGTTATTGCTAGTGGTAGGAATTTCTTACCTAAGAATAATAATGCTTCTACTAGAGATAATACTAAAGAACAGGAAGTTATAATTACTATTTCTGGCGGTGGATCAGCAACTGCTGAAGCAGATATGGATCCAATTCTATTTACTGTTGATGAGGCAACTGAAACTGCTACATCAGGACCAAATAAAGGAAAGACTACAGTAACTTTCAATGAATTTATTCCATATGCTGTTGCTGCTGGTACTAAAGTAGATTTAGTAAGGTTGAGTAGAATTATAACCAGTTCACATTCTTTTGAATATATTGGTGCTGGTACAGATATAAATACAGCTAACCCATTCCAGGCTGGAAAACCAATACCAGAAAATGAAGTTGTTGCCATTAATGGTGGTCAAGTTCCTTTCACAAGTACGGACCAAAAAGGTAATTTTAGAATTGGTGACGGATTGACAATTGATCAAACTACATCTACAATACGAGGAAGGGATTTTAACAGAGCAATACAAGCACAATTAACACCACTGATATTAGCATTGAAATAAATGGCAATAGCACCAGTAAATAAGTTTATTAATATTTCTGTTCCTGTAGCACCTGGAGCACAAAAATTATATGAAGTTCCTACAGGAACTACTTCATTATTACTTTATGCACAGGTTGCTAATGTTGCCATAGGTGTTACTTATCCGACAGTTACATTTTGGCAACAAAGAGAACAAAGAAGTACTAATAATAAGAGGGAAATAAAAGTATTAAAGGATGTAGAGATACCACCAAATGATGCTGTAATATTGGTTGATGGTAGAATGGTGTTAGAGAAAACACCATTAGTATTAGATCGTGTTTATATTCAAGGAACTCAGCAGAATGTTGGTATAATAACTGGTGTTTATTATGATGAACCAACAGGAATTGCTACAGTCGCTTGTGGTGGTGTTCATAAGTTAGATGTTGGTAATCCATTAACTATGAGTGGAATATATTTCACTTGTGGTACAAAATTTACTCCTGGAAACGCAACAACATATAATCCTACTACTGGTCTTCTTGTACTTGATATAGGTGCTCATAATTTAGTTGTTGGGCAGACAATTAAAATTAATGATAATGCGATGAGCTTTACTTGTACTCAAGGTAGTGGTACTCATGCTTATCCTAGACCAACAGACTATGTTAGTGGTAGATCATTACCTATTACGGCAGTTACGGCAACTACTGTTACTGTACAGGTTATTCAATCCCCTCCTTCTACTAATACAACAGTTCATACATTTGTACAAGATAGTGGAGTTCTTGATTCTGTTATAGGTAATAATTATAGTGGAATTACTACAAACTTATTTCCAGATCCACAACAATCTTATACTGTTGATCAGGTAATTGGTAATGTTGGAACTTCAAAAACTTTTTCAACTTTTGTTGGTAGTTCTAAAGGAAATAAGCATAACTATGAACCTGCTAGACATACATTTGTTCGTGCTAGACCTGAAGCAGTTGAAGTTATTTCTAGTAGTGGAGAAACGGGTGTAGATCAATTTACAGCTACTACTGGGACATCATATGATCCTCAGACAGGTGTTCTTAGTGTTACAACTACCACTGCTCATGGAATGTCTAATGGAAATAGAGTTAAATTTGCTATTAATTCTTTTACTTTTGAATGTGATAATGATAATAGAGCAACACAACATCAATATCCAAGAGCATCAGATCCTGCTTATGGAAAATGGTTAGAAGTTTCTAATGTACAGACTAATAGTTTCGATGTACAAGTATTAGATTTAGTTCCTTCTACCAATACATCAACACACTATTGGATGACTTCTACAGCAAATGGTATAGCTAAGCAAGGAACTATGTTTAATGTATCTGCTGCTGATTATAACCCTTCGACTGGTGAAATCGTATTAACTATTGGACCAAATAGTTTAGCTAATAATGATACTATACAGATATATGATGATTCTTTAGTATTTACATGTACTATGGATAATCATGCTACTGAGCATTCATATCCCAGAAATACAGACCCTGCTTCTGGTGCAGCATTACAAATGGCTGTTGCTGGTACTAATTCATCAATTAGAGTTAATGTTGGTAAGTCTTTTTCTGGTGGGTATGTTGCCCCATTAGAAATGGAGTTTATAGCAAGTATTCTTGAAAATAGTAATGTATAATCATGCCAAGGTATCTTAGTGGTAGAGTAAAAAAGGATCCTCCTGATAAGTTAGATCCTAATAGGTATAAGTATCTTGGACTTAACCAAGCAGAACCGACTTTAGGTGATCCTGGTACAAGTGATCCTGTTCCTTCTGGAACACAATATCAGTTAGTTGCTGTTCCTGGTAATCCTGGTAAACGATATTGGGTTCCTACTGGTGGTGGATTAATTCCTGGTGCTATTAGTGTATATGATGAAGGAACTATAGTAGGTACTGCTAATAGTATTACTCAACTTAATTTTGAAGGTGCTGCTGTAACAGCAGAAGTAGACGTTCAAAATCCTTCAGGACATCCAGGCATTGCTGCTACTATAACTGTTATTCCAACTTCAATCGGTGATGATCCACCTTCTGATCCAAGACATGGAGAGTTGTGGTGGGAAACTGATAGTGGAGATTTATTCATATATTATGTTGATCCAGATGGAACTGGTATTTGGGTTACTGCTAACTCAGGGGGTGGTAATGTAAATCCAGGACCACCTGGACCTGCTGGTCCTCCTGGTGATATTGGATTAAGAGGACCTGATGGTCCTCCTGGTATTCAAGGACCTCCTGGTAATCCTTCAACAGTACCTGGTCCTCCTGGTGATCAAGGTCCTCCTGGTAATCAAGGACCTCCTGGTGCTCCTTCAACAGTAGCAGGACCTCCTGGTACAATAGGACCACCTGGACCTCCTGGTGATGAAGGTCCTCCTGGTCCTGATACTGGACCTCCTGGTACAATAGGACCACCTGGACCTCCTGGTGATAAAGGTGATGAAGGTGATTCTGGACCTCCTGGTACAGTTGGTCCTCCTGGTGATGCTGGTCCTCCTGGTACTGAAGCTGGACCTCCTGGAACTATTGGTCCTCCTGGTAGTCCTGGTCCTCCTTCAACAGTAGCAGGACCTCCTGGTCCTCCTGGAACTAATCCTGGACCTCCTGGTGATCCTGGTCCTCCTGGTCCTCCTGGTGGATCTGGAGCTGCTAGTATTGGAGTAGCGGTTAATGTAGTGTCATCAACTCAAGCTAATTTTACAAATAATAGCTGGCAACAAATTATGCTAGTTCAGATTTCTAAATCTGCAGGTACTGATATTTTAGTTCGTACAGGAATTAATTTCTTATATGGAGTTCTAAATGATACTGATGACGATGGTGGAATGAATGCTTATTTCAGAATTTTGAGAAGAATAGGAACATCTGGTGGTTGGGGTCAACTTGGCGTTTCATTAGATTGTACTAATCTTTATAGTGAGTCTGGGAATAGTTCTCAAACCAAAAAATTTAATGCTCATGGTTCTCTTGAATATCCTGATGTTGGTATGACTAATAGTTCTTATAGTGCAATTCAATATAAAATTGAGGGGAAAATGGTAAAGACTGGTAATGATAATATTGATAATGATGGGTTCCAGATTTTAAAAGGTTCATCTCTTGTAGCTATGGAGTATTAAAATATGGCAATCACTCATACTGAAACTGTTATTGACTTAATAGTATTAAATGATGGAACAGATGTTGTTTCGCAAGTAGCAATCAAAACTGTCTCTGTTGATGATTCAGATCCTTCAAATCTTACACAAACAAATTATGATACTTATATTATAGATAGTTCTGGTGGAACATCTGCTGCTGGATTTGTAGAATATAATAGTCTAACAGAGAATATTGTTAAGGGTTGGATCGCAGACGAACTTGCTACAAGTGATACAAAGACAAATGCGGAGGCATGGATTAATTCTGTTAAGTCTCCACCAACACCAGCAGAAGTAAATAAAAAACTACCTTGGTCATAATATGTCTATAAATTTCCCGTCAAATCCTACTGTTGGTGCTACCTATGTCTTTGGTATTGCATCTTGGAGATGGGATGGTACTGTTTGGAGAAGAGTTCCTGATCCTGGTGCTCAAGGACCTTCTGGTTCACCAGGAAGTCGAGGAACTTCAGGACTTACTGGTGCTCCTGGACCTGCTGGTCCTCCTGGTTCTCCTTCTAATGTAGGTGGACCTCCTGGTAATCAAGGACCACCTGGACCTGCTGGACCACCTGGACCTGCTTCAACTGTAGCAGGACCACCTGGACCTGCTGGTGGACCTATTGGACCACCAGGACCCGCTTCAACAGTACCTGGTCCTCCTGGACCTGGTGGTCCTCCTGGACCTGCTTCAACTGTAGCAGGACCTCCTGGTAATCAAGGACCTCCTGGTCAACAAGGTAATCCTGGACCTGCTTCTCAAGTTGCTGGTCCTCCTGGTCCTCCTGGTAATGCTGGACCACCTGGACCTCAATCAACAGTAGCAGGACCTCCTGGTGCTGCTGGTCCTCCTGGTGCACCTGGTGCTGGAACACCTGGTGCTGCTGGTCCTCCTGGACCTTCTGGTGGACCACCTGGACCTGCTGGACCACCTGGACCTGCTTCAACTGTAGCAGGACCACCTGGACCCGCTTCAACAGTACAAGGACCACCTGGACCTTCTGGACCTCCTGGTCAACAAGGTAATTCTGGTCCTCCTGGATCACAAGGACCTCCTGGACCTGGATCAACAGTACCAGGACCTCCTGGTAATTCTGGTCCTCCTGGTAATGCTGGACCTCCTGGTGGTGAAGGACCACCTGGACCTCCATCTGGTGGTGCTTATCTTGTACCTGCTGGTGGAATTATTATGTGGTCTGGATCTACAAGTAATATACCTACAGGATGGAATTTATGTGATGGTACAAGTGGTACTCCTGATTTAACTGATAAGTTTGTTATTGGTGCTGGTAGTGCTTATTCTGTAGGTGGTGCTGGTGGTAGTAAAGATGCTGTTGTTATAGCTCATAGTCATGATGCTACTGGTACTGCAAGTGGTGGATCACATACACATGATGTTTCTGTAAGTGGAAATCATAGTCATGATGCTTCTGCTTCTGTAAGTGGTAGTTTATCTCATAGTCACGATTTCTCTGGTGGTGGATCTCATAGTCATGATGCTTCTGGAACGGTAAGTGGTAGTACTTCTCATAATCATGATTTCTCTGGTGGTGGTAGTCACAGTCATAGTGTAAGTGCTGGATCACATAGTCATTCATTCTCTGGATCTGGATCACATAATCATAGTATTACTCAAAGTGCTCATGATCATAGTGCTACCTTTAGTGAAAGTGCTCATCAACATACTTCTGCTATACCTTCTGGATCTCAGGGTGTTGACACAGATAGTCATGGATGGGATACTACTGTTGTTTCTGGTGCTACTAACTCTCTAACTTGGGGAGCAACTACTGGTGGAAGTGTTGCAGTATCATCTGATGCTGTAAGTCTTTTCTGTGAAAGTGGAAGTGCTTCAATATCTGGAACTACAAGTAGTAATTCATCATCAGGTAGTTCAAGTACCGAATCTGTAAGTATTTCTGGATCTACAAGTAGTGATAGTGCTGGATCATTAAGTGCTGGTGTAACTGTTGATTCTGAGTCTGTGACTGTTTCTGGATCTACAAGTAGTGATACTGCAGGTTCAATAAGTGCTAGTGCTACTGTTGATAGTGAATCAGTTTCTTTAACAGGATCTACGAGTTCTGATGGTGGAACATTCTCTTCTTCTATAACTGTAGATCAAGAAGGATCTAGTGGTACTAATAAAAATTTACCCCCATATTACGCTTTATGCTTTATAATGAAGTCATAATACTTTAAATATATGAAATTTGATGATTTTGTCTATGTGAACAAAAATGCCTTGAATAAGGATCTATGTGAACAGATAATAATAAAATTTGAAGAAGATGAACGTAAGTGTGTTGGTTTTGTTGGAACAACTCCTGATTCTAGAGAGGTTAATACAAGATTAAAAACTTCTACTGATTTGTTTATAACTGATTTAGAAGAGTGGAAAGAAATTGATTCTATAATCGCTAATATTGTTAGTGAAAATATACAGAATTATATTAATCATTCTTTTAAATTTTTTAATAAACTTAATCCAACTCCTAATCCATTTCATCATACAAATTTTAGTGATCATGGATATAATGTTAAAGCATATGAACCAGGAGGATATTTTCATTGGCATGATGATTTTACTATAGATAGACAATCTCCCAGAATGATTGCTATGTTATTTTATTTGAATGATGTTAGGAATGGAGGAGAGACTGAATTTATTAGTGGTAAAAAGGTTAGACCTTCTACTGGTAAATTGGTTATGTTTCCTGCTACTTGGAATTTTATACATCGAGGAGTGCCTCCTAAGAAAAGTAAGAAATATATTATATCCTCATACTTGCATCAATAATGATTTTATAGTATAATGTTATTAATAGAATTTTTTCAATGAATGATTTAATACAGATAATACGAGTACTTGATCAAAATGATCTGGCGGTTATAAATTCTTATATTGATACTTTAAGTTTTTCTGATTCAACAATATTTGCTACTGAGGGTGGTACTAGAACAGATACTAGTATTAGATCTAGTAAAGGGTGTCATTTGGCAGAGGGTGAAGATATAACTAAAATGCTTCATGGTAAAATTAATAAGGGATTAGAAAGATATTACGCTAATGTTTCTAAAATACATAATGCTTTTAGTCATTATCCTGTTCCTTGTGGAACTAGTACTACTTGTTGGAGAGAAGGAATACAGATTCTAGAATATCAAGATAGTCAAGAATATAAATTTCATCATGACTGTGCTACTGATCCCAATATTCAGGCATATGAGAGAAAGTTATCAATAATTCTTTATTTGTCTGATGGTTTTGATGGTGGTAAGACTGAATTTTTACATAATTCTTTTAAACCACCTGCAGGATCTGCTTTGATGTTCCCATCAAATTGGTGTTATCCACATGCAGGACAACCAGTTACTTCTGGTAAAAAGAGGGTAGCAGTAACTTGGTATTATGTTGATAATGTAAATTTCCCTAAAAAATTAAATTGACATTAAATACAAAATATATTATAATATCTGAAAATAGAGGTTTCTATGGAAATTAGTGACAATGAGTGTGTTGAAAAAATTGTTGTTGATGTTTGTGCTAGAAAATTTCTTCTTTATAGTGACTTAGGAAGCACTAGAAAAGTTGATTGTGAAACAACAGAACAGTTTATGGATGTATTGGAAGTAGTTACTTCTCAAGCAGATCCTGAAATAATAAAATATGCTGAGATTGCCGTAGATGTTAAATAATAACATATGATCTTTTCATATGGGATATAAGTTTAAGATAGAAAAAAAAGTCTGTTGGTTTAGGAATAAAACTATTATTGTTCAAATGTATTTTATTCATGGAAAACCATTTACATTTGATGAATTACCTGACGTACATCTTGAAGATTTGGAATTATGTAAAGAAGCTGATAGCAATAAATCTTTTGATGATGAGGATTTATATCAGAATTATTTTTATTTGATAGAAGAAGAATTACATCCTGCATTTTTTGATGTAGAATTGGAGAATCCAGAAGATTTACCTGATGATGTAAAACTGACTAAATAGACCATAGGAACTTTTGGCCAAAAGTGGAGTAAGATGCCTTTAAATAAATTAGAGAATTTTATAAAGAATACTGAAGGACGTATTCTTTATGTAAACCCGAATGATCTTGACGCTACTGATGGTATCGAGAATCAAGGTAATTCATTAAC